>Ga0065707_10081716_pt1 | contig 73074 bp, 68 predicted proteins | sample SwiRhicommuniRL3_FD_59094 | JGI IMG/M metagenome (GOLD analysis project Ga0065707, IMG submission 59094) | Switchgrass rhizosphere bacterial communities from Rose Lake, Michigan, USA - RL3 v2 (version 2) | ecosystem: Host-associated > Plants > Roots > Rhizosphere > Soil | place: East Lansing...
GTACCGGGGTTTGAACTGGGCTCCTGCCTTCGCAGGAGCACGTCACGGTTCAATCAAAACAGGACAAACTCTAAGCACCCCGTCATTCTGCACTTGTTTCAGCATCCACCATGCCACAGGCGCTGCGTTCACAAGACCGTAGACCCTGAAACAAGTTCAGGGTGACGAAGTAATTAAGCCGCCGCCTCGGAATCCAGCGCATAGCCGGCCGACCGCACTGTCCGAATCACGTCGGCGCTTTCACCGACATTGATTGCCTTGCGCAGTCTTCGGATATGCACGTCCACCGTCCTCGGCTCGATATCGGAATCGCGCCCCCACACCGAATCCAGCAGTCGCTCGCGCGAAAAGACCCGCCCCGGATGCTCGAGGAAATGCTTGAGCAGCCGGAACTCTGTCGGTCCCAATGGTACCGAGACGCCCGCGCGGCGCACCTTGTGGCTCACCGTGTCCATCTCGATATCCGAATAGCTGAGCTGCTCGCCGGCCAGCGCCGGCCGCACCCGCCGCAGCACCGCCTGCACCCGCGCCACCAGCTCGCGAGGGGAAAACGGCTTGGTGATATAATCGTCGGCGCCGGTCTCGAGCCCGCGCACGCGATCCTCTTCCTCGCCGCGCGCGGTCAGCATGATGATCGGCACATTGGCGGTGTCGGCGATCCGCCGCAGCCGCCGGCACACCTCGATCCCGGAAAGCCCCTCGATCATCCAGTCGAGCAACACCAGATCCGGCGGGTTCTCGCGGGCAAGCAGCAGCGCCTCCTCGCCGTCGGCGGTATGCTCGACCTCGAACTCCTCGCGTTCGAGATTCCAGGTCAGCAGTTCGACGAGGGAGCGATCGTCCTCGACGAGCAATATGCGCGCGCGACTCATGCGTTCAACCGGCTCCCAGCAAGGCATCGCCGCCCTTGACCCGCTCGCCGAGCTGCTCGCCGGTCGCCGCGAAATAGACCATCTCGGCGATGTTCGTCGCATGATCGCCCATCCGCTCCAGATTCTTGCCGATGAACAGCAAATGGGTCGAGGCGGTGATGGTGTGCGGGCTTTCCATCATATGGGTCAGCAGCGTGCGGAACAGGCTGTTGTAAAAATCATCGACCGTGCGATCCCGATCATGAACGTCGGCGGCGAGCTTGGCGTCACGGGCGGCGAAGGCGTCGAGCACGTCGCGAACCATCCCGCTGACTGCCCGCCCCATCGCCGGCAGCAGCGAAATCGCTTCGATATCGCGGGTTTCTTCCGCGATCACCGGCACTCGCTTGGCGATATTCTTTGCATAGTCACCGATGCGCTCGACCAGCCCGCTGATCTTGAGCGCCGCCAGCACTTCGCGCAGATCGTCCGCCATCGGCGCACGCAGGGCGATCAGCCGGACGACCAGCCGATCGACGTCGGCCTCAAGTTCGTCAATGCGCTTGTCGCCGGCGACGACCTTCTGCGCGCTTTCGAGATCGCGACGCTGAAGCGCGTTCATCGCCATTTCGATCGCCGCTTCAGCGCGGCCGCCCATTTCGGAGATGATCGCGCGAAGCTCGCTCAGATCGTCGTCGAAGGCTTTTACCGTATGTCCCGTGGTAGCCATAAACTCTCCGTCAGCCATAGCGGCCGGTGATGTAATCCTTGGTGCGGACTTCCCGCGGATTGGTGAAGATCTCGGACGTGTCGCCATATTCGACGAGCGTACCGAGGTGGAAGAATGCGGTGCGTTGCGACACGCGCGCCGCCTGCTGCATGTTATGGGTGACGATCACGATCGCGTAGCGACCGCGCAGCTCGTGGATCAGCTCCTCGATCTTGGCGGTCGCGATCGGGTCGAGCGCCGAGCAGGGCTCGTCCATCAGGATCACTTCGGGGTCGACCGCGATCGCGCGGGCGATGCACAGGCGCTGTTGCTGACCGCCGGAAAGCGCGGTCCCGCTCTCGGTCAGGCGGTCCTTGACTTCTTCCCACAGCCCGGCGCGCTTGAGCGACTTCTCGACGATCTGGTCCATCTCCGCGCGATTGGCGGCAAGGCCATGAATACGTGGGCCGTAGGCGATGTTCTCGTAGATCGATTTGGGGAACGGGTTCGGCTTCTGGAACACCATGCCGACCCTGGCGCGCAGCTGCACGACATCCATGCCGGAGGCGTAGATGTCCTCGCCGTCGAGCTTGATCACGCCTTCGACCCGGGCACTGGCGACGGTGTCGTTCATCCGGTTGAGCGTGCGCAGGAAGGTGGATTTGCCGCAGCCGGACGGGCCGATGAAGGCCGTCACATTTTCCTGCGTGACGTCGATCGAGACTTTGTTGATCGCCTGTTTGGCGCCGTAAAAGACGTTCACATCGCGCGCGCTCATCTTGAGCGTGCCATCGCTGGCGGCGTGCTGTTCGGTCGCGATCGTTTCGAGTGTTTGCGTGCTCATGATCTCACCAGCGGGTTTCAAACTTGTTGCGGAGGTAGATGGCCAGTCCGTTCATCGCGAGCAGGAAGACCAGCAGAACGATGATGGCGGCGTTCGTCTTCTCGATAAAGCCCTTGCTGACCTCGTCCGACCACAGGAACACCTGCACGGGAAGGACGGTCGCGGGATCAGTGAAACCGGTCGGGGCCGAGGAGATGAAGGCGCGCATGCCGATCATCAGCAGCGGCGCGGTTTCGCCCAGCGCGCGCGCCATGCCGATGATCGTGCCGGTCAGGATGCCGGGCAGCGCGAGCGGAAGGACGTGGTGGAAAACCACCTGCACCCGGCTCGCGCCCACGCCGAGCGCGGCGTCGCGGATCGAGGGAGGCACCGATTTGATCGCGTTGCGGCCGGCGATCACGATCACCGGCATCGTCATCAGCGCCAGCGTCAGGCCGCCGACGATCGGCGCCGATCGCGGCAGGTGCATGAAGTTGAGGAACACCGCGAGGCCGAGCAGGCCGAAGATGATCGATGGCACCGCCGCCAGATTGTTGATCGAGACCTCGATGAGGTCGGTCCAGCGGTTCCGGGCCGCATATTCCTCGAGATAGACCGCCGAGAGCACGCCGATCGGGAAGGCGAGCAGCAGCGTGATCGCCATCGTCAGCAGCGAGCCCTTGAGTGCGCCCCAGATGCCGACCAGCGTTGGGTCGGTCGCGTCCGAGCCAGTCAGGAAGCCGATGTTGAGGCCGGTCTTGATGGCATCGCGTGCCTTGAGCTTGGCGAGCTTCTGATCGGCCTCGGCGGTGCCTTGGCCCTTGGCGGCGAGATCGATCTCGACCGCTGCCGGCACCCACACATTGGATTTGCTCTTGAGGATGTCTGGATTGTCCTTGATGGCATCGCGTACCTTGAGCCACGCGCCGTCGGAGAGCAGTCGAGCCCCATCGGCGCCGAAGGCGGCGTCTGCGGCTGCGGCGGTTGCGCTTTCGATGTCGGCACCGGCGAGCGCCGCGTCGGCATCCGCGCCGCCCTTCTTCAGCGCCGCGGTATCGATCATCAGCGAGGAACTGGCGAAGTCGATCGGCAGGCTGACTTCGGTCTGGGTGAAGCCGGGAACACCCTTGATCAGCATCGAGACAAGCAGGAACGCCAGGAACGCTGCAGACAGCAGGATCGCGCTCAGCCCCAGCAGCCGGAAGCGTTTCTCGGCAGCATAGCGCTTGGCGATGCGGCGTTGCATGGTTGCGCCACTCCAGTCAGTCGTGGCGCGCTGTTCCGGCAGCGCAGCGGTCATTTCGGCGGCACCCGTCATTGCGATCGCCTCACTCATAAGCTTCCCGATATTTTTTCACCACGCGCAACGCGATGATGTTGAGCAGCAACGTCACCAGGAACAGCACCAGGCCCAGCGCGAAGGCGGCGAGTGTCTTGGCGCTTTCGAATTCCTGATCGCCGGTCAGCAGCTGGACGATCTGGGTGGTGACGGTGGTCACGCTGGCGAACGGGTTGGCGGTCATGTTCGCGGCGAGGCCGGCGGCCATCACGACGATCATGGTCTCGCCGATCGCGCGGCTGACGGCCAGCAGGACACCGCCGACGACGCCGGGCAGGGCGGCGGGTACCAGCACCTTGCGGATCGTCTCGGATGTGGTCGCACCCATCGCCAGCGATCCGTCGCGCATCGATTGCGGGACGGCGGTCAGCGAATCGTCGGCCATCGAGGAGACGAACGGGATGATCATCACGCCCATCACCACACCGGCGGCAAGCGCCGATTCGGAAGACGCACTGCTGATCCCGATCGAAACCGCGAAGTCGCGCAGCGCCGGAGCGACGGTCAGCGCGGCGAAATAGCCGTAGACCACGGTCGGCACGCCGGCGAGCACTTCGAGCAGCGGTTTCATCCAGCGGCGCACGGCGGGCTGGGCATATTGGGTGAGGTAGATCGCGCTCATCAGGCCGAGCGGGATCGCGACGATCATCGCTATGATCGCGCCGATGAAGATCGTGCCCCAGAATAAGGGCACCGCCCCGAACGCGCCCGATGATCCCACCTGATCGGCGCGGATCGCCGTCTGCGGGCTCCAGACCAGCCCGGTCAGGAACTCGACCGGTGAGATCTGCGCGAAGAAGCGCATCGATTCGAACAGCAGGGAGGCAACGATGCCGAAGGTAGTCAGGATCGCGATCAGCGACGCACCCAGCAGGACCGCCATAACGATCCGTTCGACCCGGGTGCGTGCCCGGAAATCAGTCTTGATCCGGGTGTAAGCGAATGCGGCGCCGGCAAAAGCGAGCAACGCCGTCACGATGATGGCGATCATCGCGAAATATTGGTGGGTGCTTTGGTAGATTGGCAGCAACTGCTCGGAGAGCGGGTTGAACGCCCCCTCGATCGATCCGCTGGCCAGCCCCTGCATTTCGTTGATCACGGCGTCGCGTTCCATGCCGGGCGGCGGCAGCTGCGCGGCGAGGGGGCTCGAGAGCACGGATTGCAGCACGAGGCCGGGCGACACCACTGACCAGATCGTCAGGAACACCGTGGCCGGGATGAACGCCCACAACGCCACGTACCAGCCATGATAATTGGGCCGGGAATGCGGCCTCTGCGCCGATCGCGGGGCCAGGAGCTGCGCACGCGCACGCCCGGTGAAGAAGGCGATGACGCCGAAGCCGAACAGCAGGAGGAAGAGGGCGGAAAGGCTCATTATTTCACGCTCGCCGTGTCCATGGGTGTCAGCGTCTTGGCGATTTCGGCGCTCTTGGCGCGGACGTCATCGGGGGCCGCGATCAGCCCACGCCGGGCGAGATAGCCGCCCTTGTCCCAGGCGCTCGCATATTCGGCGATGAATTCTTTGAGACCGGGGATCACGTTCATGTGGCCTGCTTTTGTGTAGATGTAGAGCGGCCGGGATCCGGGATAGGAGAAGTCGGCGATGCTTTCATAGGTCGGCGCGACATTGTCGAGCGCGATGCCGCGCACCTTGTCGAGATTTTCCTCGAGGAAGCTGTAGCCGAAGATGCCGACCGAGTCCGGATTGGCGATGAGCTTCTGCACGATCAGATTGTCGTTCTCGCCGGCTTCGACAAAAGCGCCGTCCTCACGGATGCCGGTGCAGGTCGCCTTATACTCGTCCTCGTTCTTTTCCTTGAGCGCCTTCATCGCCGGATCGGAGTTGCAGCCCTTCTCCATGATCAGCTCGGCGAAGGCGTCGCGGGTGCCGCTGGTTGGCGGGGGACCGTAGACCGAGATCTTGACGGCCGGCAGGGCGGGATTGACGTCCTTCCAGGTCTGCGCGGTCTGCTCCTTGCCGAACGGCTTCTTGGCGAGTGCTTTGTAGATATCTGCCGGCGAGAGCTTCATCGCCGGGCCTTCCTTGCTCTCCGCCAGCGCGATGCCGTCGAGGCCGATCTGGATCTCGATGATGTCCTTCACGCCGTTCTTGGCGCAATCCTCGATTTCGGATTTCTTGATCCGCCGTGACGCGTTCTCGATGTCGGGATGCTGCGCGCCGACGCCGGCGCAGAACAGCTTCATGCCGCCGCCGGTGCCGGTCGATTCCACGATCGGCGCCTTGAATTGCGGGTTCTTGCGATGGAATTGCTCGGCCACCGCAGTCGAGAAGGGATAGACCGTCGACGATCCGACCATGCGGATCTGGTCGCGCGTTCCTGACGTGCCGCCGCCGCTGTTGCCACTTTGCTGGCATGCCGTCAGCCCCAGCAGGGCGACACCGATCAACGCAAGCGTTCTGGTCACAATCATCTCCCGCCGGATTCGGGCCGGCTCCCGACTTCCCCAATGGCGAGTCTTCATGGTCGGCTCTGTGACAGTTGGATGACAGTTTTATGACAGCGCCTCAGGCGGCGGGCAGCAGCACACTCACAGTCGTGCCGACGCCGGGCACGCTGCGGATATCGAGCCGCCCGCGATGGCGCTCGACGATATGCTTGACGATCGCAAGGCCGAGGCCGGTGCCGCCTATGGCGCGGCTGCGGCTGGGATCGACCCGATAGAAGCGCTCAGTCAGCCGTGGCAGATGCTCGGGCGCGATTCCTTCGCCCTCGTCGGCGATGGTGATCAGCACCATGCCGCCGTCCGCCTCCTCGGCGCTTACCCGTACCGGCTTGTCGGAGCGCCCATATTTGAGCGCATTGCCGATAAGATTGTGAAGCAGCTGCGAGACCTGCGTGGGATCGCCCTGCACGCGCAGGTCGGCGGCGATCGGCGCGAGCATGATGCGGTTCTTGCCGTCATTCTCGACGCCCGCGCTGGCCGCCCTCCCGACCTCGGCAACCAGCGGCGCCAGTGCCACCGCCTGCTCGGGCGGGCTGAACTTGTCCGCCTCGATCCGCGAGAGCGAGATAAGGTCGTCGATCAGCTGCCGCATCCGCCGTGCCTCGTCGGACATGATCCGCAGGAAGCGATCGCGCGTCGGTTTGTCCTCTGCCGCCTTGTCGTCTTCCAGCGTCTCGATGAAGCCGACCAGCGTCGCCAACGGTGTCCGCAGTTCGTGGCTGGCATTGGCGACGAAATCGACTCGCATCTTCTCGGCGACATACCTGCTGGTACGGTCGGTCAGGCGCACCAGACGGCGCTGGTTGCCCATGTCGTGCACACGCAATTCCCAATGACGATCGGCCTCGCCGACGCCGACGAGTTGGATCGGCTGGCTGTTCTGCCCGTTCTCCATCGATCCGGCCAGCGCTTCGGCGGCGGCGGGGTGCCGGATCGCCAGCCGCACGTCCTCGTTGATGATATGCTCGCCCAGCAAAGCAAGCGCAGCATCGTTTGCCATTATTACCTGCTGACGTTCCGCCACCAGCATCGGGTCTTCGAAGGACTTGAGCAGTTCCGCCAGCAGGGGGCGGCCCGCCTCGAAGCTGTCGTCGCTTTCAACCGCGAGTGTCGAGACGAGCGGCCGCTCCTGGGTCAGCAGCCATGCGGCGAAACCCCCGGCAAATATCGCTGGCAGCAGGCTGAGCCATGGCGCGCCGAGGGCGTAGGTTGCCGCGCCCGCACCGAGGGCGCCGGCCAGCGCGGGAACGGTCCGGCGAAATTCGATCTGCCCCATATTGGGCCTGTACCGCGCAGCAATCGTTTCGGCTACTGCTCGCTTTTCCGTGTCTTTAGCATTATGAAACCGTTCGCGGTGCAGGAGAAACCGATGGACGAGCAGTCGGACAAGGCGGATAACGGAGGGGGAATCCCCACCCGTCGGCGCGTCCTGATGCTCGGCGCGGTCTCGGCCTCGGCGGTCGTCACGATCCGTCCGGCGCTCGCCAATACCGCCGCGTCGGTGCTCAACTGCCAGATCCCGGTTCCCGATCCGGCGCGCACCGGCCACTGGATCGCGTCGGATGGCACGCTGGTCAGCCCCAACACGCCGGGCGCCTTCGCGCCGCCGGCCCGCCCGCTCAAGGGCGAGGAAGTCAAGGCGGCGATGCAGAGCGGGCGGCCTTATCCGGGTTCGCCCTATGACGCGAGCAAGGCCTACACCAACTATATCCGCCGCCTCCAGCGCGGTACCAGCGGCTTCACTTGTTTCGCCTCCCTGCAAATGCCGCGCGACTGAGTACGCGCGCGCTTCCACCGTCATTCCCGCGAAGGCGGGAATCCATAAACTCCGAACCGGTAGAACGGAGAGATTTGGAGAATATGGATCCCCGCTTTCGCGAGGATGACTGGTCGAGATAGGGTTCAATCAATGACCAACCCTATCTACAAAGCCCCCGATCCCGCCGATCTCGCGTCGCCGGTCCTGCTCGACGGCTTCACCCTGTTGTACCACCGACCCTCGGGCCAGACCCACATGCTCGCGGAGCCGGCCCCCGAAATCCTCGCCGCACTGGCGCAAGGCGATGCCGATCCCGCTGAAATCCTGCGCCGTCTCACCCGCGATCACGGCCTCGACAGTGACGGCGATGCGGAGACCGTGATCGCCGCGCGGATGGCTGAGCTGGCCGAGCTGGGCCTGATCAGCCGGACATGAGGCATCATTTCAGCGTCAAGATCGGCCCGGTCGGCTTCCGCGTCGGCTCGGCCTGGCCACAGCCTGTACAGCTGCTGGCCGCGCTCTACCGCGGCTATCCCAAGCCACGGGACGATATTCCCGATTTCACCGTCCGGCTGGAGCCGGAACAGCCCTGGCGCCGCTGGCTCAAGCCCTCGGTCGCGATCCACGGCGATTATATCCTGCCCGAAGCCGCGCCGCTTGCGCTCCGCCATGGCCTGCTCGCGGCGGAAATGGGGATGAACCTCCAGATGGCGCTCGGCCAGCGGCGCTATCTCCTGCTTCATGCCGCCGTGGTCGAGCGCGAGGGCAGGGCGCTCATCCTCACCGGCGAATCCGGCGCCGGCAAGTCCACGCTCGCCGCACTGCTGGGCGAGCGTGGCTGGCGGCTGATGGGGGACGAGTTCGCGCTGGTGGATCCCGCCACCGGCAGGATCCACGCCTTCCCGCGCCTCGTCAGCCTCAAGAACCAGGCGGTCGGGCAATTTCCCGATGTCGGCGCGGAGCGTTGGGGGCCTGTGCTCGAAGCGACTCCCAAGGGCACCATCCGCCATCTCCAGCCACGTGCCGACGCCATCGCCCGAATGGACGAGCCCGCGCGGCCCGCCTTGCTGCTTTTCCCGCGTTTCGGTTTCGACACTACGGTGCGCGAGATTGGCGCCGCCGAGGTCTTCGTCCGCCTCACCCAGGCCTCCACCAACTATGTCGCGCTCGGTGAACCCGGCTTCACCGCTCTCACTCGCCTGATCGCCGAAACCCCGGCGCGCGCGATCGACTATCTCGATGGCCCAGCCGGCCTCGATCTGGTCGAGCGGTTATGGGGCGAACTCGCCTGATGAGCGCGAACGCCGCCGTTCTGCTGGTCCGCGCGCTGCGCGATCCAGCCTGCGTTGCCGGTCTCGACAGCGAAGGCTGGACCAGCCTCCTCGCCGCGGCCCGCGCCGAACAGCTCATCGCCAGCCTGGCCTGCCGCCTCGACGGCCAGCCCATCCCGCCAGCCGCCGCCACGATCCTCGCCGATGCCCGCCGGTCAGCGGAGCAGGGCAAAGTGCACGCCCTGTGGGAGGCCGAAATGGCCAACCGTGCGCTGGCGCCCCTCGGCATCCCGGTCATCCTGCTCAAGGGCACCGCCTTCGCCGCCGCCGGCCTCAAGGCGGGCGAGGGGCGCTTCATCGGCGATCTCGACATCCTCGTCCCGCGCGCGGCGCTCGACGACGCCGAGACGGCGCTCCTCAAGGCTGGCTGGGAATGGGTCAAGGATGATCCCTATGACAGCCGCTATTACCGCCACTGGATGCACGAGCTGCCGCCGCTGATCCACCGCGAGCGCGACCGGATGATCGACGTCCACCACACCATCCTGCCGCCCACCGCCAGGCCAAAGCCCGACGCCGCAGCGCTGATCGCCGACAGCATCGTGCTCCCGAACGGCCTGCGCATCCTTTCTCCGCAGGACATGATCATCCACGCCGCCGCCCATCTCTTCGCGGACGGCGATCTCGCGGGCGGCTTGCGCAATCTCTGGGATATCGATCGGCTCCTGCGGCAGTTCGGGGAGCAGGTGGATTTCTGGCCGAATCTCGACGAACGGGCCAAACATCACGATCTGGAAGAGGCTCGCGCGCGCGCGCTGCGTCTGTCAAACGCCGTGTATGGGACGTCACCCCCCCCATCATTGTCATTCCCGCGAAGGCGGGAATCCATAAACTCCGAACCTCAGGAGACGCGAAACAGAGAGCATTTGTATTCCCGCCTGCGCGGGAATGACGGACTGAGTAGCGCCGACCGCCTCTACATCCGCCGCCTGCTCGCCCGCGACGGATGGGGCCGCCCAACCCGCAAGCTGACCCGCTTGGCCTTCTACGTCCGCTCGCACTGGGTCAGGATGCCGCCGCTGATGCTGGCGCGGCATCTGTGGATCAAGGCGCGGCGCGGCGCTGATTAAGCACCTCATAGGCCATCACCGCTGTCGCCACCGCGACATTGAGACTGTCGGCTTTGCCCAGCATCGGCATCTTCACCAGCAGATCGCAGTGTGACTCATAGTCCGCCGGCAGCCCCTGCGCCTCATTGCCCGCCAGGATGAAGGTCGGCGCCTCGTACCGAACCGCCTGATAGTCGGTCTCGGTATTGAGGCTGGTGCCGACCAACTGGCCCGGCCCGGTGCGCAGCCAGGCGATGAAGTCCTCCCAGCGGGCCTTGGCGACGCGTTGGGTGAACAGCGCGCCCATCGAGGCGCGCACCGCCTCGACCGAGAAGGGATCGGCGCAGTCGTCGATCAGGATCAGCCCGCCCGCGCCGACCGCGTCGCCGGTGCGGAGCATGGTGCCGAGATTGCCGGGATCGCGCAGCGCCTGCGCGGCGAGCCAGATGCCGGAGGCGAATCGGTCGATCGTCGCGAGGCTGGTGTCGAATTCCTCGAACACGCCGAGGACCGTCTGCGGGTTGTCCTTGCCGGAAAGCTTGGCAAGGATGTCGCGGCTGGTCTCGATCGCCTCGCCGCCTGCCTGCTCGGTTGCCGCGATCAGCTTGGCAGCCAAGGGATGGATGGCGGCTTCGGCAGTGGAGACGATCATCTTCGGCAGGCGCCCGGCATCCAGCGCCTCGGTCAGGATGCGCAGCCCCTCCGCGAGGAACAGTCCCTCGGCCCGGCGATGCTTCTTGTCGCGCAGCGACCGGATCTGTTTGACGAGCGGATTGGAAAATCCGGTGATCGTGCGGGGCAGGGCCTTCAGTCCTCGCCGAACTTGGCTTCGATCAGTTCCACAAGCTTGCTAACGGCTTCATGGGCGCCGTCGCCCGTCGCGCTGATCGTCACGCTGTCGCCCATCGCGGCACCGAGCATCATCAGGCCCATGATCGAGGTGCCGGCGACACTCGATCCATCCTTGGAGACTTCAACGGTGGCGGATTGGGTGCTGGCAAGGGTAACGAACTTGGCACTGGCGCGCGCGTGAAGGCCACGCTTGTTGGTGATGCTGACGGTCCGCTGGACTGCATTCACGCGGCTGCTTCCCCCAATACCTCGCTCGCGACGGATATATATTTTCGTCCCGCCTCGCGCGCGGCGGCAACTGCCTGCGTAACTTTCATCATTTTGCGCGCGCCTTCAAGACGGATCAGCATGGGAAGATTGATTCCCGCAATGACCTCCACCCGGCCGGGCTCCATCAGCGAGATGGCAAGGTTGGATGGCGTGCCGCCGAACAGATCGGTGAGCAAGATCACGCCCGATCCGTCGTCCACGGCCTTGACCGCGGCGGCGATATCGGCGCGGCGCGCTTCCATGTCGTCGTCGGGGCCGATGCAGATGGCGGCAATCGCCTGCTGTGGGCCGACCACATGTTCCATCGCGGTTACAAATTCCGACGCCAGCTTTCCGTGCGTCACCAGAACCAGACCAATCATTTAAACCTCAATGCCCCCGGGATCATTCCGACGCCTCTTCGGGCTCCTGCTCCAGCACTTCCTTATCAGACGCTTGCCCCAGATCGCGGTGCGTGACGGTTGGGGAAAAGCCAGCCTCACGCATCCGAGTCGCTATACACTCACAGATATGAACAGAACGATGTTGCCCGCCTGTACAACCGAAGGCCACGGTAACATAGGATTTTCCTTCGCTGGCGTAGCGAGGCAGCAACAGCCTCAGCAGCCCGTCGATCCGATCGACCGCTTCAGCGTAGGCAGGGTCCTCGGCGATGTAGCTGCCGACAGCTTTATCAAGCCCTGTCAAAGGCTTAAGTGCCGGCACCCAATGCGGATTGCGCAGGAAGCGCATGTCGAGCACGAGATCGGCGTTGCGCGGCACGCCACGCGCGAAGCCGAACGACATCATGGTCAGCACGGGTGCGTCCTGATCGGTGCTGAATCGCGATCTGATTTCCTGCTGAAGCTCGCTGGCATTGATGTCGGTGGTGTCGATCAGGTGAGTCGCCGCTTGCCGTAGCGGACCGAGCAGCTCGCGTTCGCGCGCTATGCCGTCGGCCATTGGCCGATCCTGTGCCAGCGGATGCCGTCGCCTTGTCTCGGAAAAACGGCGGGCGAGTTCGATGCCGGTGCAGTCAAGAAAGAGCAGGCTGGCCTCGGTGCCATCCTGCCCGTGCAGCTTGCCGACATAGCGGGCGATCTTCGCCGGATCGAAGTCGCGCGTCCGGCTGTCGGTGCCGATCGCAAGCGGCCGGTCCCTGCCTTCTCCGCTTTCGCCGACCGGCACCGCCAGCAGCCGCTCCAGCAACCGCAGGGGAAGATTGTCGACGACCTCCCAACCAAGATCCTCCAAGGTGCGCAGCGCGGTCGACTTGCCGGCGCCGGACATGCCGGTGACGATCAGCAATTGACGCGGGCGAACAGCAGACATCGGATCAGTCGTCCCTGCCACTATTGTGCACTGCACCAACGATGGCCCGCACCGCCAGTTCCGTCTTGATCGGCGCGGAGGCGTGCAGCGCTTCGATCGCCATGGTCGGCACGGCTACGCCAAGGATATCGCGACAGTCCAGCTTTTCCGGAGGCATCCGTTCAACCGGCGCATCAAGCGCTATTTGCAGGACGACGGGTGCGCTCGCGACCGCCGGCCAATCGATTATGCCAAGCCCACGGACCTCGATCTTGCCGGCTATGGTCGGGGGCGCGCTGGCGAAAAGACGCTCTCCCCGGCGTTCGACCATCGTGTAATCGTCGCTCACCAGGCCGGCGCCACGATCGAGCAAGCGGAGCGTGAGATCGGATTTTCCTGATCCGGAAGCTCCGCATAGCAAAACGCCATGCCCGTCGATCGCGACACAGCTTGCGTGGATCGTATCGCGAAGCTGTTGGCTATCGCTCATACCGGGGCCTTCCACGGAATGCGGATCAGGAAGCTGGCACCTCGGCCGCCGCTTTCCTTGTCCTGAACCATGATCCGTCCTCCATGGCCTTGAATGATCGTGCGCGCGATAGCCAACCCCAGGCCGCTATGCTTGCCGAATTCATCACTATCGGGCCGAAGGCTGTGGAAACGGTTAAAGATCTCTTCGCGAACCTCTTCCGGCACGCCGGGGCCTTCGTCCTCGATGCGGATCAGCACCTCTTCCCCGGCGCGGGTGGCGCCGATCTCGACCAACCCGCCGGGCGGCGAGAAGGACACGGCATTGTCGATCAAGTTCTCGATCGCGCGGGTCAGCCGGGATCCGTCACCCATCACAACGGCGGTACCGAGCCGGGGACGGGCAAAGGCCATGCGGATGCCGTTGTTACGGCCGCGCTCCTCGCGCGCACGCACCAGATTTTCGAGCATTACCCCGATGTCGATCTCTTCGAATCGCGCGCGGGAGAGTTCGGCATCCAGCCGCGACGCATCGGATATATCGGTGATCAGCCGGTCGAGCCGGACGACATCGTCGCGGATGACGTCGATCAGCTTCTGCTGAAGGTCCGGTTCCTTCACCCGCGCCAGCGTGTCCACGGCAGACCTGAGCGAGGCGAGCGGGTTCTTGAGCTCATGCGCGACGTCGGCGGCGAAGGCTTCGGTCGCGTCGATGCGTTGGCGAAGTGCCAGGCTCATGTCCGAAACCGCGCGCGCCAGCCGGCCGATCTCGTCGCGGCGTGAGGGCAGGCGTGGAACCTGAACCTCGCGGGCGCGTCCTTGCCGTACCCGCTGCGCTGCGCGCGCCAGCCGGCGCAGCGGACGGACGATCGTCCGCGCCAGGAACAGCGAGAGCAAGATCGAGAGAGCGATCGCGGCGGCCAGCACGAGCCCGAGCCTGAATCGTTCCGCGCGCACGCTGCGAATGATGTCCCGCGCGTTCAGCGTCGAAAGCAGGATGTCATCGGAGCCCGCGACCGGGATCGCCGCGGACAGCACCGGCGTGCGATCCGGCGCGCGTCGGATCATGAACACCATGCGGTGGCTTCGCGCCGCAAGTCTGGCCTCTGGCCAGGATTGCAGCCTGTCGACAGCAGGTTCCTCGAACGGTGGATAGCGTTCAGCATCGACGACGCGATCGATCGCCCGATCGAGGAAACGGGCGGCATGACGCTGCCACTCTTCGTTGGTGGGATCGCGGATCAGATAGGTGGGCGGACCCAGTGCCCAACTGTCGATCCGCTTGACGCCGCTCGGCTCATACAGGCGGAAGCGCTGGTCGGTGGTATTCCCTGCCTTGAGCAGCAAGGACGCCGCCTTATCGGGCGTAACCCCAGCTATGGCATCAGCCATGAGGCGGGTCTGGTTGACCACCATCGTGGTACGCTGATCGAGAATCCGTACCCGGAAGCTGTCGAGATAGAAAAATCCGCCCGCAAGCAGCGCGAGCGCGAAAATATTGACCGCGAGAATACGGCCGGTCAGCGACCAGCGCGATGACCATTTGACGGCGAGATCGTCGAGATCATTCCTCGGCAAATCGGTATCCCACCCCGTAGAGTGTCTCGATCCCCTTGAAAGTGGGGTCGACCTGCCTGAATTTCCTGCGCAATCGCTTGATATGGCTGTCGATGGTGCGGTCGTCGACATAGACGTCATCCTGATACGCGGTGTCCATCAGCTGATCGCGCGATTTGACGAAGCCGGGGCGTTGCGCCAGCGCTTCGAGGATCAGGAACTCGGTGACCGTCAGCGTGACGTCCCTGCCGTTCCACTGCACGCGGTGGCGTGCCGGATCCATCGAAAGCCGGCCTCGTTCCATGATCTCCTTGGGCGTATCGGCATCGCCATTCTCGCGGAGGATGTCCGCGCGCGCTTCGGTTCGGCGCAGGATCGCCTTGATCCGCGCGATCAGGAGCCGTTGGGAAAATGGCTTGGTGATGTAATCGTCCGCGCCCATGGCGAGGCCCAGCGCTTCATCCAGTTCGTCATCCTTGGACGTCAGAAAGATCGCGGGGAGGAGCGGTAGCTTCTCGCGCAGACGCCGCAGCAGCTCCATTCCGTCGAGGCGCGGCATCTTGACGTCGAGCACGGCGAGGTCGGGCGGATTCTCGACCAGGGCTTTGAGCGCTGCCTCGCTGTCCGAATAGATGCGTACGATGAAGCCCTCGGCCTGCAACGCGATCGATACCGAAGTCAGGATATTGCGGTCGTCATCGACCAGCGCGATGGAGGCCGACATGTTCGGCGCGAACTCCTCTTGTTCTGGTGCTGAACTAGCTCATGCCCCGTTGTGGAGCAATGTGCCGAACGGCCTATTCGTCTTAACCTTACGGGTTTGACGGTTTGTCTATCGTCCGATATGCGCGGCCGGGAATCAAAAGGATCGTGCGCGGGGCGCCCTGCGCGTCGCATTTTCTTGATTCGTGCCTAGTTCGGGGAGATCAGTATCGTGTCCGTCCGTGCCTCCAGCCATGACCTTACGGCCCAAGGCTTCCAGGTGAATGCCAAGCTTCATTGGAACCTGCCGCCGGCTCCTCTGGTCGAACTGGCCATCGCGCGTGATGAAGGCATGCTGGCCAAGGATGGTCCTTTCGTCGTCGAAACCGGCAAGCACACCGGCCGCTCGGCGAATGACAAGTTCATCGTCCGCGATGTCGAGACGGAAAATACCGTCTGGTGGGGCAAGACCAACAAGGGCATGACGCCCGAGCATTTCGCCGCGCTCAAGGCCGATTTCCTCGCGCATCTCGCGACCAAGGACGAGTTGTTCGTTCAGGATCTTTACGGCGGCTCGCAGCAGTCCCATCGCGTCCAGGTTCGCGTCGTTACCGAGCTCGCCTGGCACAGCATGTTCATCCGCACGCTGTTGGTCCGCCCGGAGCTGGAAGCTCTGGCGGACTTCGTGCCGGAATTCACGATCATCGATCTGCCGAGCTTCGCCGCCGATCCGGCGCGCCACGGCACGCGTTCCGAGACGGTGATCGCGGTCAATTTCACTGAGAAGCTGATCCTGATCGGCGGCACCCGATATGCCGGCGAGATGAAGAAGTCGGTGTTCGGCCTGCTCAACTACAAGCTGCCGGCCGTTGGCGTGATGCCGATGCACTGCTCGGCCAATATCGGCCCGAACGGCGATACGGCCGTGTTCTTCGGCCTGTCGGGCACCGGCAAGACCACGCTTTCGGCCGACGCCAGCCGTACGCTGATCGGCGACGATGAACATGGCTGGTCGGACGAAGCGGTGTTCAATTTCGAGGGCGGCTGCTACGCCAAGATGATCCGGCTTTCCCCGGAAGCCGAGCCTGAGATCTACGCGACCACCAAGCGTTTCGGTACCGTGCTCGAAAATGTCGTGATCGATCCCGTGACCCGCGAAATCGACCTCGACGACGACAGCCTCGCCGAGAATAGTCGCGGCTCCTATCCGCTCGATTTCATTCCGAACACGAGCAAGGACAATCTCGGCCCGGTCCCCAAGAACATCATCTTCCTGACCGCCGACGCCTATGGCGTGCTGCCGCCGATCGCGAAGCTGACGCCCGATCAGGCGATGTACCACTTCCTCTCGGGCTACACCGCGCGCGTCGCCGGCACCGAGATCGGCGTTACCGAGCCGACGGCGACCTTCTCGACGTGCTTCGGCGCGCCGTTCATGCCGCGCCATCCCTCGGTCTACGGCAATCTGCTCAAGGAGCGGATCGCCAAGGGCGGTGTCAATTGCTGGCTGGTCAACACCGGCTGGACCGGCGGCCAATATGGCACTGGCAGCCGCATGCCGATCAAGATCACCCGCGCCCTGCTCAATGCCGCGCTCGACGGAAGCCTCAATTCGGCCGAGTTCCGCACTGATCCCAATTTCGGCTTCAAGGTGCCGGTCGCGGTTCCAGGCGTCGAGAGCACGATCCTTGATCCGCGCGCCACCTGGGCGGACAAGGCCGCCTATGACGCGACCGCCAGGAAGCTGGTCGGCCTCTTCATCGAGAATTTCTCCGAGTTCGCCGAGCATGTCGACCAGTCGGTGCTGGAGTCGGCTCCTAAGGCTGCCTGATCGGGGCAGCTCCGTGCTCAACGGCAGGCGCTGACTGATATTTGCAGATCAGGATCATCAACCCGATCGAGATGATCGGGTTGATGTTGATCGGAATATCGGGAGACCAGTTCTGAATGAACCCAACCAGCGGGAGCAACCATAGCCCGGCGAGCAGCGGCGCTGGCGCTCCCTGTTTCCATAGCCATGCGAAGGCCATCAGCAGGCTGACCATGTCATATTGATAAAGATAGGGGCTGCCCAGCATGGTGGCCGCCGAAAATGCCGCGCCCAATCCAAGCGGATCCTCATTCTTCCGCCAAATCCAGCACATGGCACCGGCAGCAGCGATCGCTACGACAGCATGCAGGCTCCAGGCAAGCATGGTGGGAGCGCCCAATTGCCGGAGCGCAGGATAGACGCCTACCATCTTGTGCCAGCTGACCATTCCGTCCGCCACGATCGACGAGGATCGACCGAGCGAACCCAAAAAGCCGACATAGGCTTCCGTCCCGAACAGCAGCCATGCCAGGATAAGCAGACTTCCGGTCGAAACAGCAGCGCCAATCATCGCTTTCCACTTTGCCCCGGCGAGGAATGCCAGGGGCAGCAGCAATCCCAATTGTGGCTTGACGATGAGGCAGCCCAACAACAGCCCCGCCGCGAACGGCGCGGTTCCCAGCAGACTGAAAGCGAGAAAGGAGATACCAGCCAGCAGCATCGCGCTTTGCCCGAGCATGCCGCAGGTCAGGATCGGTATAAATCCTGCAATCGCCCAACCGAAGCCGGGCATCAGCTTTTGTGCGGCAAGATGATAAGCCGCATAGCTCGCCCCTATCCAGAGGGCCGCAGCGATGCCGTAGGGAAGCAAGCCCGCCGGCACTATGAACAGGAGAAAGGGCGGGGGATAGCCGAAGGGCATTGACGTGCCGAGCGCCATCACTTGCCCTTGTATTTCCCCAAGCCGCGCCGAAGAATAAGCGTCCGCCGCGTGTCCTTGCAGCGCCAGTTTGGCCGCCGCCCAGAAGCTGATGAAATCCATGTGGAACGGATGAAAGAGATTGGTGAGGACGGCCGTGCCGATCAATCCCAGGACGAGGATCGCCAGCAGCCTCAACGCACGGGAATAAGGCAGAATATTCAAGCGAAAACAGTCAGTCGTGACACTGTTACACCGGATCGGGCTCGGCTACGGGCTCGATTTTCAGCCTGCTCCCATCCGCGCCGATGATCTTGACGCGCGCACCAATTTGCGCGTCCGGCCCGGTTGCGAGCCATATCGTGTCGCCTACCTTGACCTTGCCGTCGCCGCCACTGATCGCCTCCACCACAACGACCTGCTTTCCGATCAGCCGCGCCGCACGATCGTTGAGCAGCGGGTCGTCGGATTCGATTGGATTCGCTTTCAAATAGCGTCGCCCGACATAGACCGCCCCGATCGCCGTGATCGCGAAGATCACGAACTCGGCAGCGACGGGCAACGGCAACAGCAGCGCGAGCAACCCGGTGACAATCGCGGCGGCGCCGATCCAGATCAAAAACACGCCGGGCACGACGATCTCGGCGATGCCTAGCACGAGACCGAGGACCAGCCACCACCAATGCGGTTCCAGCGTGATGCCAAACAGCGTCATGGCTCAGGCCTGCTCGAACGGGCCGGGCCGGCGCGGCGAAGCAGGCGGCTTGGGAGCCACAGGCGTGTCGCCATCGCCGCCCAGCGCTTCCTTCGCCAGTGCGCCGATGCCGCCCAGCGTGCCGATCAGCTGGGTGGCTTCCACCGGGAACAGGATCGTCTTGCTGTTGGGCGAGGTCGCGAACAGGCTTACCGCCTCGACATATTTTTGCGCCACGAAATAGTTGATCGCCTGTGCATTGCCGGTGGCAATCGCGTCCGAAACCAGCGTGGTCGCCTTGGCTTCGGCTTCGGCGGAACGCTCGCGGGCCTCGGCATCGCGGAAAGCGGCTTCGCGGCGGCCCTCGGCTTCGAGGATTTGCGACTGCTTCTGGCCTTCAGCCTTGAGGATTTCCGAGGCACGCTGACCCTCCGATTCGAGGATAAGCGCGCGCTTTTCGCGTTCGGCCTTCATCTGCCGCGTCATTGCGTTGACGATGTCGGCGGGTGGACGGATGTCCTTCAATTCGACGCGGGTGATCTTTACGCCCCAGGCCTCGGTCGCCTGATCCACCACCGACAGCAACCTTGCGTTGATCTCATCACGCTTGGAAAGCAGCTCGTCGAGATCCATCGATCCCATGACGGTGCGCAGATTGGTGGTCGCGAGCTGCATGATGGCGACATAGAGGTCGCTGACCTCATAGGCGGCCTTGGCAGCGTCGAGCACCTGGAAGAACACGACGCCGTCGACCGCCACCATCGCGTTGTCCTTGGTGATGATCTCCTGGCCCGGGATGTCGAGCACCTGCTCCATCACATTGACCTTGCGGCCGACGCGGTCGAAAAAGGGAATGATGAAGTTGAAACCCGGCTGGGCGACGTGGGTGAATCGCCCGAAGCGCTCGATCGTGTAGCGATAGCCTTGACGGACAACCGTCACGCCCGCGAATACGAACACGATCGCGAGGACCGCAAGGATGATGACGAACGACCCCATACCTCTCCCCCCAGAACCCTCGTTGACCGATAATGCCCGCAAGCGCGGCGCACACCAAATGGAATCGGTATGAACGCGCTCGTTACCGAAAAACTCGCGCTTTCGAGGTCGGCGCTTTACCTGCCGGCATCCAACGCCCGCGCCGTGACGAAAGCGCAGACCCTGGATTGCGATCTGGCGATCCTCGATCTCGAGGATGCGGTGCGCAACGAGGACAAGGAGATCGCTCGCGAAGCCGCGGTCGCCGTGCTTGGCGAGCCGTGGCAGGCCGATCTCGTCGCGATCCGCATCAACGGCACAGAGTCTCGTTTTCATCCGGCCGATTTGGCGGCGGTTGGCGCTGCGAGGCCCGATCTGGTGGTCGCTCCCAAGATCGAATCGGGCGCGGAGGCAACAGCGATCATATCCGCCCTCGGATTGCCGCTGCTGGCGATGATCGAAACTCCGGCGGGGGTCTATGCGGCGCGCGATATCGCGGCGATCGAAGGGGTGGCGGGGATCATTGTCGGCACCAACGATCTGGCGGCGGAGCTGAGACTTCCGCCGGAAGCCGGACGGGAAGGGCTGATGTTCGCGCTGCAATCGATCCTGCTGGCGGTGCGGGCGGCGGGGGGCGTCGCCTTCGACGGCGTCTATAACAAGCTGGACGATCCCGACGGCTTTGCCGAGCAATGCCGCGAAGGCCGGGCGATCGGCTTCGACGGCAAGACCCTGATCCACCCCAGCCAGATCGAGCCGTGCAATCGCCTGTTCGGACCCAGCGAGACCGAGATCGAGGATGCAATCGCGCTGATCGAGGCGGCGACCGGCGGGGCGGAGCGCTTCCGGGGGCGGATGATCGAAGGAATGCACGTCGCCAGCGCGCGCTATCTGCTCGCCCGCGCACGCCGTTGAGACATTTTTTTGGTCTGGCGCTGCTGCTGCTCGCGGCGCCCGCGCAATCGGCGCCGGAGCTGCCGCTCGATCAGACTGCTTTGCGCGCCCACATCGCCTATCTCGCCGATGACGCGCTGGAGGGCCGCAAACCGGGCACGCCGGGCGGCGACAAGGCCGCACATTATATCGCGACGCAATTCCAGCAGCTTGGGCTCCGGCCGGGCGCGGAGGGCGGCAGCTGGTATCAGCCGGTTCCGTTGATCGAACGGACCCCCGTCTCGGCGACACAGCTCTGGCATGCCCACGGCAAAGCGGTCCGGCTTGATCCGGGCAGCTTCCAGTTCACCGCCCGCGACGAACGGCTGACGCTGGACAAGGCCGGGGTGATCTTCGCGGGCTATGGTCTCCATCTGCCCAATGCGGGCTTCGCGGATCTGAAGGGGACCGACCTTCGGGGCAAGGTCGTGCTGATCCTCTCGGGCAGGCCGGAGGGAGCGCGCGAGGCGCCGGGCCTCGAGGTGCGCCGATCGGCGATCGCCAAGGCGGGCGCGGCGGCGGTGATTGCGCTCACGGGCGAATCCGATCCCTGGGATGTGATTCGCGAGCAGCTCGATCGAGGCCGCACCGGGCTCGCCACCGAAGATCATGCCCCGCTCGAAGGGGCCTTGTCCTTTGCTTCCTGGCAAGCGCTGATCAAGGCGGCAGGTGTCGATCCCGCGCAGCTTTCAGGGGCAGCCGGACAGCCTGGCTTCCGTGCGGTCACGCTCGATCTTTCGCTCGATGCCGAGGCATCCAGCCGGTTGCGCCGCTTCGACTCGTTCAACGTGATCGGTCATCTGCCGGGATCGGATCGTGCCGACGAGGCGGTGCTGTTGCTCGCCCATTGGGACCATCTCGGCCTGTGCCGCCCGGCCGGCGAGCCTGATCGCATCTGCAACGGGGCGGTCGATAATGCGAGCGGGGTAGCGTTGCTGATCGAGGTTGCGCGGCGGCTGGCGCAGGAACCGCGCCCGCACCGCAGCATCTACTTCGTCGCGACCACCGCCGAAGAGATGGGGCTTTACGGTGCGCGCACGCTTGCTCGTGATCCGCCCGTGCTGCGTGAAAAAGTGGCCGCTGCCATCAACTTCGATACGGTTGCGATCGCGCCGGTCGGCGAGCCGGTGGCGGTGATCGGGCGGGGGCGCACCTTGCTCGATCCGATCATCGAAGCGGCGATCCGCGCGCAGGGACGCAAGGTCGACGACAGCGATGCCGCGAATGCTTTCATCACCCGGCAGGATGGGTGGGAAATGCTCAAGGCCGGCATCCCGGCGGTGATGCTGGGAGGCGCTTATAGCGACGCTGCCCGGCTCGCGACCTTCCTGGCGGGCGATTATCACAAGCCGACCGACGACCTCGCCCATCCGATCCCGCTCGATGGCGTGGCGGAGGATGGCGCGCTCGATGTGGTGCTGGCGCGGATGCTGGCCGATCCGGCGGTGCTGCCGTTGAAGCGGCCTTGAGCGCGAAAGGTTAGTCAAAGGTTAGGGGGGTCGCGCTGTTTTTCCGAGCGTCGTTCCGGACCATCCGCCAATCGCGATCGGAAGCTTATTGGAGCATTGTGCGTTAAATCTGATCCGTTCGTTTCGAGCGAAGGTTCGAGCCTGTCGAGAGCCGAAGTCGAGAAATTTTCACCATAGGTTCTCGATACGCCTTCTCGACAAGCTCGAAGGGCTACTCGAACCGAACGGGCGTGAAGCAGATTTAACGCACGCTACTATAAGTTTACGGCACGTGGGCGTGGAAACGGCTTCCCCGAAAGGCGCATCGGCGCGGGAGGGTGGGGTGCCGAGCGGTTCGGCGGGAGATTCGGAAGTCAAAGAGCCGAACGCAGCATGACGCTTTGCGGCCGCGTAGGAAAATGGAATTTTGGCCAACGACGATGTCCTGTCCGGTTACAACCGAGTTGTGGGCGTGAAATCAGCGAAACTTGTCGCGGACCAAAACGACAAGGCAACCGAAGCAGATCAAGGCCAGCATGCTAAACAGTCTCGTCCGTGCCTCATTCGGCTTTATAATTGCTGAAATATCTGCTGACGCCCCGGCCACAAATGCTGAAATGAGCGCGAAGCTGCCAAGCGTGATAAGTTGAAACATTGATCACTCGCATTGATAGGCGACGCCAAGGTACGCATTAGGGGTTGCCGAACCGTCAACGCGGCTAACCACCCCAAAGCAGCCTATCAGCAGTACGCCAGACCTCTCGCCAAACTCCCCTGTGGCGCTCTGCACCGCCTCTGCCTATACAGCCGCGAATCCCGCACCCCATGAGGATTCGCAAAGACAATGGATATCCCCCTCGGTCTGACTTTCGATGACGTTCTCCTCCAGCCGGGAGCGTCCGAAGTCCTGCCGAGCCAGGCTGATACGCGGACGAAGCTGACCCGTTCGATCGGGCTCAACATCCCGATCCTGTCGTCGGCGATGGACACCGTCACCGAGGCCGACATGGCGATCGTGATGGCGCAGCTTGGCGGCATCGGCGTGCTGCATCGCAATCTTTCGATCGAGGAGCAGACCGCCGCGGTGCGCGCGGTGAAGCGGTTTGAATCGGGCATGGTGGTCAATCCGGTCACGATGACGCCGGACCAGACGCTCGCCGACGCGCTCGAGCTGATGGCGCGCCACAAATTCTCCGGTTTCCCGGTGGTCGAGGCGTCGGGCAAGCTGGTCGGCATCCTCACCCACCGCGACGTTCGCTTCGCAGAAAACCCGCAGCAGCGCGTCTCCGAGCTGATGACCAGCCAGAACCTTGTGACCGTTCCGGCGGGCGTGAAACAGGATGATGCGCGCCGCCTGCTCCATCAGCGGCGGATCGAGAAGCTGATCGTCGTTGACGACAATTATCACTGCGTCGGGCTGATCACGGTCAAGGATATGGAAAAGGCGGTGAATTATCCGGCCGCGACCAAGGATGAGGCGGGGCGTCTGCGCGTGGCTGCGGCGACCACTGTCGGCGATCTCGGCTTCGCGCGTACCGAGGCGCTGATCGACGCCGAGTGCGACCTGATCGTGATCGATACCGCCCATGGCCATAACCGCGATGTCGCCCGCGCGGTCGAGCGGGTGAAGAAGCTCTCCAATTCGGTTCAGGTGGTAGCGGGCAATGTCGCCACCGTCGAGGCGACCCAGGCGTTGATCGGTGCGGGCGCGGACGGCATCAAGGTCGGCATCGGCCCCGGATCGATCTGCACGACCCGCGTCGTCGCCGGCGTCGGCGTCCCGCAGCTGACCGCCGTGATGGCATCGGCCGAGGCGGCCGCCAAGACCGGCACGCCGGTGATCGCCGATGGCGGCCTGCGCACCTCGGGCGATATCGCCAAGGCGCTGGCGGCGGGGGCCTCGACGGTGATGGTCGGATCGCTGCTGGCGGGCACCGACGAGGCACCCGGCGAAACCTTCCTCTATCAGGGCCGCGCCTACAAGAGCTATCGCGGCATGGGCTCGGTCGGCGCGATGGCGCGCGGCTCGGCCGACCGCTATTTCCAGCAGGACATCAAGGATCAGCTCAAGCTGGTGCCCGAGGGCATCGAGGGTCAGGTGCCGTACAAGGGGCCGGCGCGCGAGGTGATCCATCAGCTGGTCGGCGGCGTAAAGGCAGCCATGGGCTATACCGGCGCGAAAACGATTGCCGAGCTCAAGGACAAGGCCCGGTTCGTCCGCATCACCAATGCGGGCCTGCGCGAGAGCCATGTCCATGATGTGACGATCACGCGCGAGGCGCCGAATTATCCGACGCGGTGAGAATCGTTTCGTTTGACACTCCTCGTCATGCTGAACCTGTTTCAGCATCCACTGTCTCACGAGCGCTGCGGCAAGTGGCTTGGTGGATGCTGAAACAAGTTCAGCATGACGGGCGTGTAACGGGGCGCGATGAGGACACATTGCGATGACGCCGCAGGCGCGCGTTCAGGCGGCAATCGAACTGCTTGACGAGATCATTGCCGCGGCGGCGGGGCAGGGGGCCGCCGCCGACACGCTGATCGCCCGCTATTTCAAGACGCGTCGATATGCCGGATCGAAAGACCGTCGCGCGGTCCGTGATCTGGTCTATGCCGCGATCCGGCGATGCGGAGAACGCCCCATAAGTGGCCGGGCGGCGATGATCGGGCTGGCTACCGAGCAGCCGGATTTGCAGGCCCTGTTCGATGGCTCATCCCATGCGCCTGCGCCGGTAATGCCCGGTGAGCCGGTGACGGAGCGAAGCATCGTGCCCCGCTGGTTGGTGGACCGGCTCGCTCGCACGGTGCCGGTCGAGGACATGCCCGCGTTGCTGGAACGGGCGCCGCTGGATGTTCGCGTCAATCGATTGAAATCGAACCGGGACGCCGTGTTGCCGATGTTTCCTGCGGCTGATCCTTTATCGTCTTCGCCCGATGGCCTGCGTCTTCCGGAAGGCAGCCAGGTCGAGCGTAGCGATGCCTGGGCGGCTGGACTGATCGAGATTCAGGACGAAGGCAGTCAGCTGGCGGCGCTTGCCACCGAAGCGCAACCCGGAATGCTGGCGATCGATCTCTGCGCGGGCGCCGGCGGCAAGAGCCTCGCGCTCGCGGCGATGATGGGCAATCAAGGCCGCCTCGTGGCTGCCGATGTCGATCGGAGCCGGCTTTCGCGGCTTCCCGAGCGGGCTTCTCGCGCCGGCGCGACGATCATTGAAACGCGCCTGCTGGACCCGAATCGCGAGGCGGCGGCACTGGCCGATCTCGCTGCCATGGGCGATATCGTATTGGTGGACGCGCCCTGCTCGGGCTCGGGCACCTGGCGTCGCAATCCCGAGACACGCTGGCGGCTGACACCGGATCGTCTCGATCGCCTGATCGCGCTTCAGGCGCGCCTGCTGGGGATTGCGGCCGGTCTGGTGCGTCCGGGTGGGACGCTCGTCTATGTGGTGTGCTCATTGCTTGCCGACGAAGGATTGAACCAGATCGAAAGCTTTCTCGTTGAACATGCCGGCTGGGGCGCGGCGCCCCTGACGTTGCCGTTGGGCCACGCGGCGGGGCAGGGAATCCTGCTCACGCCGGCTCGCGACGGCACCGATGGCTTTTTCATCGCGAGATTGCAGGCGCCGTGCTAAGGTTCGATCGAGCAAAGGTTACGGAGTATTTGATGCGTTTTTCGCCTATTGCCCTTGGTTTATCGCTGATGCTGGCCACTGTCTCCAGCAGCGGGCTCACCCAGAAGCCTGACAGCCAGATCGATCCCCGATCGGTCGCGCTGGTCTCGCAGGCGGATTTGGCGCGCCGCGCGGGCAAACTTTCCGACGCCGAGGATTTGTACGAGACGGCGCTCGCGGTCGATCCGCGCAACCGCTTCGCCTTCATCGGCCTGGCCGAGACCGCCCGCAAGCAATCGCTGCCCGGTAAGGCGATCCGCCTCTATTTCGAGGCGCTTGCGATCGAGCCCAATGATCCGGTCGCGCTGGCCGGGCAGGGCGAGGCGATGGTGGAGAAGGGCGCGGTGGAGCGGGCGAAGCTCAATCTCGCCAAGCTCAAGACGATCTGCAAGACGGGGTGCGCTCCCGCGACGACGCTTGCCGCCGCGATCGCAAAGGGGCCGCCCGTGACGGTGCAGACGGCTCAGGCCGGCACTGTCGTTCCACCCAAGGGTAAGGAAGAAAAGACGACAAAGCCTTAAGCGTCGAGCGCGCGCGCGACGGAGACGAATTCCGCAACCGATAAGGTTTCCGCTCGGCGTTCCGGGTCGATGTCGAGCGCCGTCAACGCGTCGATTGCGCCAGGGACGGGCTTAAGGCTCTGGCGCAGCATCTTGCGGCGTTGCCCAAAGGCAGCGGCGGTGACCTTCTCCAGGGTCGCAAGCGAGATGCGGGACGGCGCCTCGATAGGGCGGACATGCACCACCGCCGACATCACTTTGGGCGGCGGCACGAAAGCGGATCGGTGGACCCCGAATGCGAGCGTCGCCTCCGCGCGCCATTGCGCGAGCACCGCGAGCCGGCCGTAGGCGGATGTGCCCGGCTTCGCGACGATCCGGTCAGCGACTTCCTTCTGGAACATCAGCGTCAGCGATTGCCACCACGGCAGCCACGGATCGGCCGAGAGCCAGCGCACCAACAAGGCCGTGCCGACATTATAGGGCAGGTTGGAGGCGATATGGGCGCCGCTGCCCGCTTCGACCTGCTCGTTTATCGTCATGGCGTCAGCTTCTATTACGCGGAGCATGCCGGGAAAGGCTTCGGCCAGTTCGGCGAGTGCTGGCAGGCAGCGCCGGTCGCGTTCGACCGCGACCACCTTCGCGCCCGCGCCGAGCAGCGCGCGGGTCAGGCCGCCGGGCCCGGGACCAACCTCGTAGACGGTCTGCCCTTCCAGCGGGCCGGGAACGCGGGCGATACGGTCAAGCAGTTGGGAATCGAGAAGGAAATTCTGGCCGAGCGCCTTGGAGGCGGTCAGCCCGTGGCGGGCGATCACCTCGCGGAGCGGTGGAAGCGCTGCCGAATTCATCAGCCGTTGGCGGCGCGCAGCTCCGCGCATTCGGCAGCAACACGAATGGCCGCGATCATCGCGCCAGGCGCGGCCTTGTCATGGCCTGCGATCTCGAAAGCCGTGCCGTGATCGGGCGCGGTACGAACGATCGGCAAGCCCAGTGTCATGTTGACGCCTTCATCAAAATAGAGCGTCTTGATCGGGATCAGGGCCTGATCGTGATAGAGGCACACCGCCGCGTGGTAATTCGCCCGGGCGCGCGAGTGGAACAATGTGTCGGGTGAATGCGGGCCGCTCACGCTTATGCCCTCGGCGCGGACTTGCTCGATCGCGGGAAGCACGATGTCGATTTCCTCGCGGCCAAGCGCGCCGCCTTCACCGGCATGCGGATTCAATCCCGCCACCGCGATATGCGGCGTCGCGATCCCGAAATTGCGGACAAGCCCGCGTTCGGTCGTGCGGATGCGCGAGACGATCAGTTCGCTGGTGAGCTTGCCCAGCGCGTCCTTCAACGGCAGGTGAATGGTGACGGGCACGGTTCTCAGGTCCGGCCCGACAAGCATCATCGCGATGTTGGCAGCGGCGATGCCACACCGTTCGGCGATGAACTCGGTCTGGCCGGGATGGGTGAAACCGATGCCGTAAAGCTGCGCCTTCGCAACCGGGCCTGTAACGATCGCGCCGGCCGTGCCGGACCGGGCCAGGCCGACCGCCAGTTCAAGCGAATGCAACGCGCAGCGCGCGCCCTGCACGTTGGGCTGGCCCGGCACGATCTCGTCGGCATCCTCGACATGCATGATCGGGAGAGCCCGATCATAATGATCGGCGGCCTCGGCAGGGCTGGTGATCGGCGCGACGGCGCCTTTCCACACGCCTTCGATCGAACGCCGGTCTCCGACCGCGAAGAACGGACGCAGCCTGCTTTCAACACGCCGCTCCCAGGCTTTGGCGATCACCTCCGGGCCGATGCCGGATGGATCGCCGATCGAAACCGCGATGGGGTTGATCAGCGCCACCTAGCTCATCGATATTCGACGACGGCGTCGCGGCGAAGATCGCGCAGATACCGCCGTGCACGGCGGTTCACGCGGTCCTCTTCGAGCTGCGCGAAGATCTGGTCGAAGGAGGGGCCGCTCGCGCTTTGGGGGTCATCGCGCCCGCAGAGGACCAGCGAGCGGACACCGTCTTGCAGCGATCCGAATGGGCGGGTCGCCTGGCCGATCTGGAGATCGACCATCATCTGCTGCAAGGGCGGCGGCAGATCCCGGACGCGCACCTGATCGCTGTCGACCACTTCCGCGCCAAGGCGCGCCGCGACATCGGCGACGCTGCCGCAACCGGAGACGGCGGCCATTTCCTTGGCGAACGCCTCCACCTTGGGCGCGGCCTTGGTTTCCGTATCTCCCGGCGCGAATTTGATCGAGACCTGCTTGAGCATCAATACCGCATCGCGCGGATCAGCGGTCAGCACCTGACGCTTGTCGATCAACGCGATGATGGAATAGCCCCCGGCCACGGGGATCGGCGCGCTCACCTGACCGGTCGTCATCTGCGCGGCTGCCTGCGCCAGGGATTCGGGGAGCTGCTCGGCGCGCACCCAACCCAGATCGCCGCCGACCGCGGCGGTCGACGCTTCCGAATATTGACGCGCATAAGCGGCGAATGATCCGCCCTTGCGGAGCTGTTCCGTGATCCGCTCGGCATTGTCATGGGTTTCATTGATCGTCGTCGGCGTGCCGGACAGGAAAATCTCGCCGATGCGGTATTCGGTTGCACCTTTCGAGGCATTGAGCCGCGAGACCACCGCGTTGACCTCGTCATCGCTCACGCTCACGAACGGCTCGACCCGGCGACCGAGCAGGCGGCGCCACGCGAGCTCGCCCTCGATCTGGCGCTTCATCGATGACGCCGAGGATCCGACCTGGGTTAGGTAGGCGGTGAAATCCTTTGGAGATTTACGGAAATTTCCGGAAACGCGCGCGAAGGTCTGGTCGATCTCTTCCGGCGAGATGGTGATGTCATTGGCCTTGGCTTCCTGGATCTGGAGCGTCTCGTCGATCAGGTTGCGCAGCACCTGGAGCCGCAACCGCTCGCGCTCGCTCTCCTCGATCTTGCCGCCGTTCGCGACCAGCACCAGCGCGAACCGCTGATCGATATCGGTATCGGTGATGATCGTGCCGTTGACGATCGCCGTCGCCTTGTGAACCGAAGGATCGGATTTCCCGAACACCGTCAGTTCGGTGGGAAGATTCAGCGCGTCCGCGCTAGACGGCGCATCCTCCTCGTCCACGATCTGCGACCATCCCGCCGCGGAGAGACCACAGAACAATGCTGCCCCGACAAACCATGCCAACCGGCTTTTGGCTACGCCTCTTGCCTTCAATTTCACCCAATAATCTCCGCGATCTCTGACGTGCCGATATCCCGCTCCGGCTGAATGCACGCTTAGCGGCCAAGGTTCTTCAATGCGAGTCGGAACAAATAGCGATTGCCCTTCCGCGCATCGCCGGCCGGCACATAGTCCCGCCGCCACGACACGCCGACCTGAATGCAGTCGTCCTCATAGAGCAATTCGATGCGGTGGCGCACAGGCTCGTAACCGTCGGCCGTGGAGGTCGGGTCCTCGCGCCTGTCGGTCAGGTCGACGACCGTCGAACCGAACAGCGACCAGTAGCGCGCGAACTGCACGCGGGCGGCAAGCTGGACTTCCTCGCGGTCGCGCAGATCCTCGATCGTCTGGTCGATGTCCCGGTTCAATCGAAGGTAGCTCACGAAAGCATAGGTCTTTCGCGATCCGATCGTGGCGCTCACCTCGTTCCGCCGGATCGCGCCGCTATCCTTGTCGAGCCGGAAGCGACCGGTGATCGAGACAAAATCGCCGTAGCGGACGGTGGCGCGGCCGACGATGTCTGAGAATCGCTCGGAAAGCCCGGTGCCGTTGGGCAGGATGGTGGCGCGTCGGCTCAGGCGATAGCTTTGGCCGACCACGCTTTCGAATGTGAAGGCCGGCCGCTGATAGGCCCATTCGAACCCATAGCTGACGCGGCTGCTGTCCTCCCAGTGGTCGTAGCCTGGAAAGCGGTTGAGCGCGAAGAGGTTCGAATCCTCGAGATCCACGGATCGGGCATCCTCGTTCGGTATCCGCAAATTCGAGATATGCGGACTCGCCACGATCTGGACGCGAGGCGTAATGCGCTGAAGCCCTCCCATCAGACCGCCGACCAACGGCCAGCGTATGTCGATCGAGGCCGATCCGATCCCGCGTGATGTCCATCCTTCATCGCCGCGATAGATCGCGGTCACCGTCTTGGCGGTTTCGTCGGTATGATAGATATCTCCACGGCCGTAGAGGGTGAAGGTAATTTCCTGGCCGAGAGGCGTATATCGGCGAAGATCCCAGCGGACGCCGGCGAAGGCGCGCTCGGTATCCTGACCGGACGAGCGGATCAGGGCCAGGGTGTTCGCCTGAAATTCGATCCTGCCGCCGAAGAGCGGATCGGTTACGCGCCGGCGATAGTCGATCGCGGGCAATGCCAGCGGCTGCATGCCCTGCTGATCCGATACGCGCAGCGTCTGCGTCGCCCAGCCCGCGATCGAAAGATAGCTGTCGGCGGTGATCCGCTCGGCGCTCAGTGTCGAACGGAGCCGGTCCGAATCCGACACGTCGTAACGCCGCATGAAGGTCTTGTCGGTGGTGGCGAGCATCGATCCGGAGAGCGTCCATTCACTGCTCGGCTGGAAGCGTCCGCTGATATCGGCATAACCGCGAATTGAACGGTGGGAAGGTCCGCCTGTCGAGGATGCGGCCAGGCGCGAGCCATAGGTGATCATCCCGCCGATCCGGTAAGCCCCGTTTGGGGTCAGCGCACGATATTGCGCCTCCAGTGCGGGCAGCACATCGGAATAAATGTGCGGCGTGAAGGTGAGGTCACGGTTTGGCGCGAGCGAGAAATAAATCGGTGTCGTGAGCTCCAGGCCGTTGGTGCGGCTGTATGTTATGTCGGGCACAAGAAAGCCGGAACCGGCCGCGCCGCTGCCATCCGGATGTGACAGGCCGGGCAGGGGAATGAGCGGCGCGCCCAACAGGCTGAGCCGTGCTCCGGTATAATAGATACGGTGCTTGTCGGGGTTGTGCACGACCTTCACCGCGGAGATTTTCCAGACGGGCTCCTTGGGACAGCCCTTCGAATCGAGCACGGCGCAGGGCGTGTAAGCGGCGCCGCTCAACGTGGTGATGCCGCCCTCGCGAACGCCGTGGCGCGCCGCCAGCCTGCCCCCGTCGGCAAGAACCAGCAGCAGGTTTTCCACCACCCCGTCCTTCAACGTGTCCTTCAGCGTCACAACATCGCCATAGGCGGAATCGCCGCCGGGGTTGACCACCGCGACATTGCCCGACGCGGTGACATCCCCGGTCTTGCGGTTCCACACGATCTTGTCGGCGCGCAGCCGATTGCCGTCGCGGATCATGTGCACATTGCCCTGCGCCGTGACGATGTCGGCATCGCTGTCGTAATCGAGCTGATCGGCGCTGAACGCGACTTCCTTGGGATCCGTCGGCGGCGCGATGTCGGTGACCGCCGGGGTAGCCGGCGTGCGGGTAAGGTCTTGGGCGAAGGCCATGTCCGGTGCGAACATCGCGAACGAAACCATGCCGAGCTGGATCAGTTTTGCGGTTGGCACGGGCAGCATTCGTTCCTGGATAGTACGTCGCTGGCCGCCTATCGCATCCGGATCAGCTTCCGCCAAGCTGAAACGACGGTAGCGGCTTTGCCATGGCATTGCTTGTGTCCTAGAGAGCGGCGTCCGACGGTTAGGAAGGTTTCGAGTTGATCCAGGTTCGTTTCGAAAATGTTCGTCCCCGCGCTGCAACGATCGTTGCTTTGCCTGTTTCGGCAACGGAAGCGGCGGAACGTGCCGCCACGGCGGTGTCAGCGTCGCGCGCCCTGATCGACCGGGCGATTGCGGCAGCACGGTTCGAGGCTGAAGCCGGCGCCATCGCGCCCTTTTTCGTGAGCGACGGCGACGGCGCGACGCAGGTCCTGCTGGTTGGCGTGGGTGGTGATGCCGCGCCGGAAGCCTCCGAGAAAGCAGGGGCGGCGCTTGTCGCGCGCCTGCTGACCTCCGGAGAATCCCAGCTCGTCATCGATTTCAGCGCGATCGCAGCGCAGGTTACGCCCGATGCGGCGGCCCGTCTTGCCTTCGGGGCGGTCCTCCGCAGTTGGCGCCATGACGCCTATCGCACCAAATTGCCCGCCAAATCGAAGGCCAGCTTGACAGAGATCGTTCTGGTCGGCGCGCCCGCCGGCACGGAAGCGGCATGGAAGCGCCTTGCACCCGTGGCGGAAGGCGTGGCTTTCACCCGCGAGCTGGTTACCGAGCCGGCCAATATCATCTACCCCGAGACCTTCGTCGAACGCTGCCGCCCGCTGGAGGCGCTGGGCGTCGAGTTCGAGGTGCTGGACGAAGCGGCGATGCGCGCCGCCGGCATGGGTGCCTTGCTCGGCGTCTCTCAAGGGTCGGCGCGTGAGGCCCGCTTGCTCGCGATGCGCTGGAATGGCGGCGGAGATCGCCCCGCCGTGGCCTTTGTCGGCAAGGGCGTGACCTTCGATACCGGCGGCATCTCGATCAAGCCGGCGGGGGGCATGGAGGACATGAAGTGGGACATGGGTGGCGCCTCGGCGGTTGCCGGGGTGATGAAGGCGCTCGCCACCCGTAACGCCAAGGCCAATGTCATCGGCGTCTGCGGTCTTGTCGAAAACATGCCCGACGGCGGGGCCCAGCGGCCGGGCGATGTGGTCACCACCATGTCCGGCCAGACCGTCGAGGTCATCAACACCGACGCCGAGGGCCGCCTCGTCCTGTGCGATGCGATCACCTGGCTCCAGCGGCGGCATCAGCCCAAGACCATCATCGATCTGGCGACGCTCACCGGCGCGATGATCATCAGTCTGGGCCATGAATTTGGCGGTCTGTTCGCGAATGATGATGGTCTGGCCGATCAGCTGCTGAAGGCCGCGACGGCCTCGGGCGATCCGCTGTGGCGGATGCCGCTCGCGCCCGCGTTCGACAAGCTGATCGATTCGCCGATCGCCGACATCAAGAATGTCGGCCCGCGCGAGGGCGGCTCGATCACGGCGGCACAGTTCATCAAGCGGTTCGTCGATGAAGGCGTGCGCTGGGCGCATCTTGATATCGCCGGCGTGGTCTGGGCCTCCAAGCCCGGAACGTTGTGGGACAAGGGCGCGACGGGCTACGGCGTTCGGCTGCTCGATCGCTTCGTTGCCGATAATTTCGAAGGGTGATTGAGGGAGCGTGCAGGTCGATTTCTATCATCTGACCGGCGCTCCAGTCGAACGCGTGCTTCCCCGCATCGCCGAGCGGGTTTTGCAGGAAGGCGGCCGCCTGCTGGTCGTAACAGCTGACGAGGCGCTGGCGCAGCGGCTCGACGAGCATCTCTGGAACTATCGCCCCGATAGTTTCCTGCCGCATGGCCGCGCCGGTAAGCCGGGAGAGGCGGATCAACCGGTGCTCCTCTCAGGCGATTGCGAGCCGCTCAATGGTGCCCGCAACATTGCGTTGGCCGATGGCCGGTGGCGGGACGAGTCGTTCGGTTTCGAGCGGGCGTTCCTGCTGTTCGGAGAGGATCGTATCGCCGAAGCCCGCGAGGCTTGGCGGGTGTTGGGTGATCGCGAGGATGTCGAACGCCGCTTCTGGAAGCAGGACGAAGCGGGCAAATGGTCGCGGGAGCGCTAGCTCAGCGAATCAGTTTTCCCTTTTCCAGCCGACGATAGAAGCAGCTTGGCTCGCCGGTATGGCAGGCCGGGCCTGCGGGGCTGGCAATCACCCAGAGGGCATCCTGATCGCAATCGACCCGGATTTCGGTGACGTTCAGCACATGGCCGGAGGTTTCGCCCTTGCGCCACAGCTTGCCACGCGAGCGAGACCAGAAATGCGCCTGGCCGGTGGCGATGGTGGCGTCGATCGCTTCCTGGTTCATATGCGCGACCATCAGCACCGCGCCCGAAGCGGCATCGGTGACGACTGCCGTCACCAGGCCCGCCGCATCGAATTTCGGCAGGAAATCGGTGCCTTGCTCGCGGTGCTGTTCAACGTCCATGGTCATGGTTGCCGCGCTACGCCGCGCCTTCCTGTCGCGCAACCGCCGATCGCTCCGTTTTGTTACAGAAGGACGACATCTAGGGGGCGACAAATGGACTCAGGCACCCTATATGCGCGCCATCAGCCAGCGCCCATACGGGACCGACGATGCTCACAACCAATCCGTTCGATGACGACAAACTCCGCGAGGAGTGTGGGATTTTCGGCATCTGGGGCGCGCAAAGCGCAGCCGCGATGGTGGCGCTCGGGCTGCATGCGCTTCAGCATCGCGGGCAGGAGGCTGCCGGCATCACCACTTTTGACGGCAAGGCATTTCATACCCATCGTGCGATGGGCCACGTCGCCGGCAATTTCGACCGCGACGACGTGATTCGCGCGTTGCCGGGCAGCGTTGCCTGTGGCCATGTCCGCTATTCGACGACCGGCGAGACGGCGCTGCGCAATGTCCAGCCGTTGTTCGCCGAACTGGCGTCGGGCGGGTTTGCGGTTGCCCATAATGGCAATCTTTCCAACGCTATGAAGCTACGTCGCGAGCTGGTCCGGCGTGGTTCGATCTTCCAGTCGACCTCCGATACCGAGACGATCATCCATCTTGTCGCGACGTCCAGCTACCGGACCCTGCTCGACAAGTTCATCGATGCGCTGAAGCAGATCGAGGGCGCCTATTCGCTGATCGTGATGACGCCCGAGGGCATGATCGCCTGCCGCGATCCGCTCGGGATTCGTCCGCTGGTGATGGGCCGGGTGGGGGACGCCTATATCTTCGCTTCGGAAACGGTCGCGCTCGATGTCGTCGGCGCCACCTTCATCCGCCAGGTCGAACCCGGCGAGCTGGTGATCGTCTCTGAGCAGGGGCTGCGTTCGATCCGCCCGTTTGCGCCGGTCAGGCCGCGGCCCTGCATCTTTGAGCATGTCTATTTCTCGCGGCCCGATTCGATCGTCGATGGCTCCTCGGTCTATTCTGTGCGCAAGAAGATCGGCGCGCAGCTCGCGATCGAATCGCCCGTCGACGCCGATCTGGTGATTCCGGTCCCCGATTCGGGCACGCCCGCTGCGATCGGTTACGCCCAGCAGTCCGGCATTCCGTTTGAGCTAGGCATCATCCGCTCGCATTATGTGGGCCGCACCTTCATTCAGCCGGGCGATCAGGTTCGCCACCTCGGCGTCAAGCTCAAGCACAACGCCAACAAGGCGCTGATCGACGGCCAACGGATCGTGCTGATCGACGATTCGATCGTGCGGGGCACCACCAGCATCAAGATCATCCAGATGATGCGCGATGCCGGCGCGCGCGAGGTGCATCTGCGCATAGCCAGCCCACCGACCCGGCATAGCTGCTTCTACGGCGTCGACACCCCCGAGCGCGCCAAGCTGCTCGCTGCGCAGATGACGGTCGCCCAGATGACCGATTTCATTGGCGCCGACAGCCTCGCTTTCGTCTCGGTCGACGGCATGTACAAGGCGCTCGGCGAGGACATGCGCGACGAGGGCCAGCCGCAATATTGCGACGCCTGCTTCACTGGCGACTACCCCACCCACCTCACCGACCGCGAGGAAGTCGATCCGGTCGACCAGCTCTCGCTTCTGGCGGAACGGCTGGTGAGCTGACGTCGTCACGCACTTCCAATTCCGTTTGCCCTGAGTAGGAGACTGAGCCAAGTCGAAGGCTCCGTATCGAAGGGTCCTTCGATACGCCGCTTCGTCAAGCTCAGCGGCTACTCAGGACGAACGGCGCCTTAAACGAGAATCTTATGACCAAACCGCTCGCCAACCGTCTCGCCATCGTCACCGGCGCCTCGCGCGGGATCGGGGCGGCGACCGCCGAGGCGCTGGCGGGGCAGGGGGCGCATGTCGTGCTGACGGCCCGCACCAGCGGTGGGCTTGAAGAGGTCGAGGATCGCATCCATGCAGCCGGCGGGAGCGCCACCATCGCGCCGCTCGATCTCACCGACGGCGAGAGCATCGATCGTCTTGCCCGGGCGATTGCCGGGCGCTGGCCCGCGCTCGACATCCTGGTTCTGAATGCCGCCATGCTTGGCGCGCTCGCGCCCGTTTCCTCGATCGACGCGAAGGAATTCTCGCAGCTGTTCATGCTCAACGTCGGCTCGCAGGCGGCGCTGATCGCCGCCTTCGATCCCATGCTCAAGGCCAGTGACCGCGGCCGCGTCGTCGGTATCACCAGCACCGTCGCGCAAAGCCCGCGCGCCTATTGGGGTGCCTATGGCGCAAGCAAGGCGGCGCTCGAAAATCTGGTGCTTGCCTATGGCGCGGAAGTGGCCAATATCAGCGCCATCCGGACGGCCATGGTCAACCCCGGCGCCACTGCGACGAAGATGCGCGCCAAGGCCTATCCGGGCGAGGATCCTGCGACATTGAAGTCGCCGCAACAGGTGGGCGAGGCGATAGCAGCCCTGATCGCGGACGATTTTAAGACAGGGGCAAGGATAAACCTCTAGAAGCGGCCCGTGCACGATACCGTCTCTTCTTCCCGGCCCAGCGGATCAGATCCCGTAGCGCCCGCGCATGGCGCCGGATCGCATGTGACCAAATCGCATGTGACCAAATCGCAATACCGCCCCGACATTGACGGGCTCCGCGCGCTCGCGGTGCTCTCGATCTTCCTCTTCCACATCAACGATGACTGGATGCCCGGCGGTTATGTCGGCGTCGATATCTTCTTTGTCATTTCGGGCTATCTGATCGGCGGCATCGTCCTGAAGGACGTCACCGCAGGGCGTTTCTCGCTGGCGGAATTCTACGCGCGTCGCTTCAAACGGATCATCCCGGCCTTGTTCGCGATGCTGCTGGTGGTGACGGGCCTGTGCTGGTTCGTCCTGTTTCCCCGGCCGTTCGATCAGTTCGCGTCCAGCATGCTGGCGACGACCTTCTCGGTCTCCAACATCTATTTCCAGCGCACTACCGGCTATTTCGACATCGGCGCGCATTCCAAGCCATTGCTTCACACCTGGTCGCTTGGTGTTGAGGAGCAGTTCTATATTGTCTTCCCGCTGGCGCTGCTCGGTATCTATCGCCTCTTCAAGGGCCGCGTGTGGCTGGCGACGATGCTGGCGTTCGTGGTTTCGCTGGCGCTCAGTCACATCTTCCTCGATCGCTCGCCAGACAAGACCTTCTACTGGCTGCCGTTCCGCGCCTGGGAATTGCTGCTCGGCTTCCTGATCGTCATCACGCCGTTGAAGCCGCTGGAAAATCGGCTGGTTCGCAACGCCGTGTCGCTGGCCGGGCTGGCGGCGATCATCGCCACCTTCGCTTTCTACAAGCCATGGACGCCTTTTCCCGGGCTCAACGCGCTGCTGCCCTGCGCGGGCAGCGCCGCGATCATCGCTGCCGGGCGGATGGGACCTAATCTGGTCGGGCGGACGCTCAGCCTGCGCCCGTTCGTCTTCGTCGGTCTGATCTCCTATTCGCTCTATCTCTGGCATTGGCCGATCATCGTGCTGGCGCATGAAGCGGTGCCGATCGTCAAATTCTCGGTCGTCCAGGGGCTTGGCATCTTCGTGCTCGGCATCGTGCTGGGCTGGCTGTCCTGGAAATTCGTCGAGCAGCCATTCCGTTCGGAGCGGGTGACCACGCGCCGGATCTTCAGTTTCTCCGCGGCCGGCGCGGCGGTGATCTCGATGATCGCGCTCGCGGTCGTTCAGAGCCAGGGCTTCCCGCAACGCTTCGATCCCGCAGTCGCGAAAATGGCGGGCTACATCGATTATACCGGCCGTATCGACATCAAATATTCCACCTGCTTCAAGAACGGCGACTATGATTTCTCAAAGGCCTCGCTCGATCCCTGCCTGAAGCTCGACCCATCCCGGCCCAACGTGGCGCTGATCGGGGACAGCCACGCCGGCCATCTCTACTGGGGCCTCAGCCAGTCCATTCCGGAAGCCCGGATCATTCCGGCGCTCGGTTTCGGCTGCCATCCCAGCCTGAATCCCGACAATCGCGAATTGCCGCACTGCAAGCGCATCATGAACTTCGTGTTCAAGGATTATCTTGTGAACACGCCCGTCGATCTCGTGATCCTTGCCGGCCGCTGGGACGATAGCGATCCGGAAGAAATCCGCGAGATGGTTTCGTGGCTCGAGCAGCATGGCCGGAAGGTTGTGCTGGTCGGTCCCGTCCAGCGTTATTCCGCATCGCTGCCGAATCTGCTTGCGCTGGGTCTGCTCAAGAATGAGCCGCATCTTGCCGATCATTTTCTCTACCCCGGCACCCGCCGGCTGGATGCACGCCTGCGCCAAGAGGCAACGGGGCTGAAGGTGCCGTATATCTCTTCATATGACATATTGTGCGCGAAGGGCTGTGCGCAGATCGCTGCCAATGGTGCTCCGCTGCAATTCGACGAGGCGCACTACACCGAGGAAGGATCAATGTTCGTTGCCAACGGGATGCGGCCCTTCATTCTGGCGCAGCTTGGTATAAGCCACCGATAATATTGGGTTCGGTCGTCCGATTTTCCGGAAGCACGCTTTCAGATATTGGGGTAATCGATTGCGAGCACTTCATGTTCGCGTGGCCCGTTCGGCAGATCGACACGACGGACATCGCCGACTGAGGCCCCTCTCAACGCGCGCGCCAGCGGACTTTTCCAGCTGATCCTTCCGCTTCCGGCATCGGCTTCGTCTTCACCAACCAAAGTCACTGTCCGTTCGATGTCTTCATCATCCACGATCGTGACGGTAGCGCCGAACCAAACGCGCGCCTGGTCCGGCTGCGCGGCGGGATCGACCACCTTCGCATCCTTCAATCGCCGCGACAGCCAGTTCAGTTCGCGATCGATCTCGCGCAGCTTCTTGCGCCCATAGATGTAATCGCCATTTTCCGAACGGTCGCCATTGCCGGCCGCCCAGCTGATCGTCTCGACCAGCCTGGGCCGCTCCTCACTGAACAACTCCTGATAGCGCGTCCGCAGCTTCGCGAAGCCGGCGGGCGTGATGTAGTTCGCCTTTGACTCCATCAGCCCGGATTGCTCTTGCCGAGATAGGCCGACAGACGATTTTGCTTGGGGATCAACGCGGTCGCCGGATTGATCGTGTCATAGACCACGGCATTTTCCAGCACGCGCTGGACATAGCCGCGCGTCTCGGTGAACGGGATGGCTTCGATCCAGTCTACCACATCGACGCTTGACGTCCGCGGGTCGCCATTCGCGGCCAGCCATTTGCGGACATTGCCCGGCCCGGCATTGTAGGCAGCAACGGCCAGCACGTAATTGCCGCCGAAACTGTCGAGCATATTGGCGAAGAAGCTCGATCCCAGCATGATATTGTAGGTCGGATCGCTGGTCAGCCGGTCGAAATCATAGGTCAGCCCGATCTTGTCAGCGGTCTCGCGCGCGGTGCCGGGCATGAGCTGCATCAATCCCCGCGCGCCGGCGGAACTGATGATCTGTCGATCGAACTGGCTTTCCTGCCGCGTGATCGCATGGATCATCGTCCATTGCCGCTGCTGCATCGGCGGCACCGCGACCTCGGGAAAGCCGACCCGGATCGGATCGCCGCCGCCATTGTTGCGCCAGTTGCGCGACACCATCACGCCCAGATCGGGCCGGGCGATCGTGCGCGCCAGTTCGGCGGCAAGTACATGATCGACATCGGTTTCGACATTCTGGGCAATGGTGCGGAGGAAGAGGGTCTGGTCTTTCCAGCGGCCGCGCTGGCCGAGCAGCCGCGCTGTCCGCACCAGTTCACTCGCCTCGAACGACGCGCGTGCGGCACCGGTCACCTCGACCGGCAGCGGCTGCGGAATGATTCCGGTTGGACGGCCGACCCGTTCGGCTGAAAGCTGGCCATAAAACTGGTCGCCGTGCTGGGCGGCGGCGGCGAAGTAGGTCATTGCCCGCCCGCCATCCCCGGCCGCGAGGGCAGCCCGTCCCGCCCAGTACCAGCCCTTGGTTTGGGTCTGCGGCGTCTTGGCGGCGCGCGCATAACGATCGAACAGCACCACCGCGTCGGTCGGTCGCGCCATCCGGCGTAGCGCGGTCTGCCCGCCTAGCCAGACCAGGCTGGTATAGACGTCCCGAGTTTCGAGATCGGTGTCGCGGATGTTCGCCCCCGCGGGGAACGCCTTGTCCGCGTTGAGCGCGATGCCGAGCGCGATCGTCGACTGGTTGTCATTGCTCGCGCTTCTGGCGAAGTCGAGCAGCGCCGCCAGCCATTTACGCGCATCGAACGGGGGAGCATCGAGATTGAGCGGGTTCGCGAGCGAGGCGCGCGCGTCGCTCCAACGCCCCATGTCCTGAAGCCAGCGCGCCCGGTCGATCACGAAACCGGGGTCGCGTGTGCCCCCAGCCCAGGATTCGGGCGCATCGGGCGCACGCGTTTGAAACGCAAGGCGCGCTTCGTAAAGCGGCCGCCGCGCAGGCGAGACGAACGCGATCTGACGAGAGGCGGCGGTCGAGGACCGGTCAGCGAGCAGTCGCTCCATCCGCTGGTCCTGATCGGTCGCGGTGAAGCGCGATCCGAACCGCGCCAACAGCCGGGCTTCGACATCGGGCGCGAGATTGCCGGCAACCCACGCGGCACGGGCCGCTTGAGCGGCTTCTGCTTCGCGGCCGATGATCATCAGCGCATCGGAATAACGGGCCTTGCCGGCGGCGGTGGCGGGCGGAAAGCGGGTGAAGTAGCTCACTACCATGGAGGCCGGTTCGATGGACGGATCAGCCTTGCTCTCGGCGATGCGCTTCATGCGCGCTTCGCCGGGCCAGCCCGGATGCGCAAGCAGGAAGCTCGCATAATCGTTGAAGGCCAGCGTATCGGTCTGGCGCAGCCGGTCCCAGTTAAGCAGGGCGGCATCGAGCGGCGTCACGAGGCTCGCGGCGGGCGATACTGGCGCCGGTGCCGACGGATCCGGCAGAGTAGGCGTCAGCGTCGCCGCGAGCGCGGCGGCTGATAGAATCACGGGGGATGCGTATAGCAGGTAACGCAGCATGCTGGACTTTGTAGCATTGCCGTCATTAAGGGGCGCTTGACAGTCGGGTCGTCGTCGCATGGGTTGATTATGCCTGCAAACGCGCTCCGGGTGAAGGGAGATGAGCATGTTCAGCGGGTCGATTCCTGCTCTGGTGACGCCGTTCCGCAACGGTGCGTTTGATGAGGCGACCTTCCGTCGCCTGGTCGACTGGCAGATCGAGCAGGGCAGCAGCGCGCTGGTTCCGTGTGGAACTACCGGCGAGAGCGCGACGATGTCGATCGAGGAGCATAATCATGTCGTCGCGGTGTGCATCGATCAAGCCGCCGGCCGCGTGCCGGTGATCGCCGGCTGCGGTTCCAACGATACCAAAGTCGCCCTCGATCATATGCATCACGCCAAGGCGGCCGGCGCTGACGCGGCGCTGGTCGTGCTGCCTTATTACAATCGGCCCAATCAGGATGGCATCCTCATGCATTTCCGATATCTGGCCGAAAATTCGGACCTGCCGATCCTGGTTTATAATGTGCCCGCGCGCACCGTAACCGATATCGCTGTCGCAACGCTCGCCGAACTCTCCAGGCTGCCCACCATTGTCGGCATCAAGGATGCCAGCGGCAAGGTCGAGCGGGTGTCGGCGCAGCGCATCGCCTGTGGCGCCGATTTCTGCCAGCTTTCGGGCAATGACGATATGACGCTGGGCATGATGGCGATGGGCGCGCGCGGTTGCATCTCGGTCACCGCCAATGTCGCGCCTGGCCTGTGCGCGCAGTTTCAGTCCGCTTGCCTCGAAGGGCGCTGGGCGGATGCGCTTGCTTTGCAGGACCGGCTCTATCCGCTTCACAGTGCGTTGTTCACCGATGCTTCACCCGGTCCCGTCAAATATGCGCTCACACGCATCATGTCAGACTTTCCATCCGAGCTCCGCATGCCGATGACCCCGCCTTCCGACGCAAGCTGCCGGGCGGTCGATGAGGCGCTGGCCCATGCCGGCCTGATATGAGCTTATGGCGCGTCCGCATCCTCCAACCTTTGAGAAGGTCAAGGTCGTCGCCGAGAACCGGCGCGCCCGCTTCGAATATTTCCTCGATGATTTTTTCGAGGCCGGGATCGCTCTGACCGGAACCGAGGTGAAGTCGCTTCGGTTTGGTGAAGGGTCCATCGCCGAAAGCTATGCCGAGGTTAAGGACGACGAAGTCTGGCTGGTCAACGCCAATGTCCCGGAGTTCAGCCATGGCAACCGCTTCAATCACGAGCCCAAGCGTCCGCGCAAACTGCTGCTCCACACCCGCGAGGTCGACAAGCTTCGCAATGCCGTTTCGCGGCAGGGTATGACGCTGATCCCGCTTTCGATCTATTTCAACCCGCGCGGCCGCGCGAAGGTCGAACTCGCGCTCGCGCGGGGCAAGAAGCTTCACGACAAGCGCGAGACCGACAAGGCGCGCGACTGGAAGCGGGAGCAGGGGCGCCTGCTGAGAGAGCGCGGATGAAAAACGGCTTCATCCACCGCTGCCGCGAATGGTCCGCGCGCAATCTCCCGACCCGCGAATCGATCGAGCGGATCCGCTGGCTCAGCCCGGTCGCGCATGTCGTGCTGCGGTCGGATCTGTGGCGTTTTCATCGCCGCTCGGTGCCGCGAGGCGTGGCACTCGGCCTCTTCGTCGGTATCTTCCTGATGATTCCGGGGCTGCAGATTATCGGCGCCGTGCTCGTTTCGCTGCCGTTTCGCGCCAATATCCCGCTGGCTGTCGCGATGACCTTCCTCAGCAACCCCTTCACGACCCCGCTCATCCTGCTCGCCTCGCTTGGTATCGGTAACAGGCTGCTCGGCCTTCACGCTGATTTTTCGACACTATCGACGCTGATGTCAGATCACGCCGGGTTGCGAGCCTATGTGAACTGGCTGTTTTCCGATGCGGCTCCCGCGCTCGTCGGCGGGCTCGCGGTGATAAGCATTGGCGCGGGCCTCACCGGATATTTGCTCGCCTCCCTCATCTGGCAATGGTGGGTGCGGCACAAATGGCGCCATCGCACGGCTCATCGGCTGGCGGAAAAAGAATCGGCTTGAACAGCCGAGTGCCTGACGGTCTAGATTGAGCATGGCTTCGGTACCCCCCGACTCAACACTGCTTCCGCCATCGGGAGGCAGGCCGGACCGGTTGGCCGAAGCCGCGGTGATGGTGGCGGGCGCGGCATCGCTGCTGCTCGTCTGGTTCGCGATCAACGATCCAATGGTTCTGCTCATTTGGGCGGCCTTGTTGTTCGGAGCCATTGCCCTCGGTCTGCTGCTTCGCGGGCGTGCCGTGGAACGCGCGGCGGCAACTGGGGATATGATCCAGCTTGATCGCGCCTTGCTGAGCGCGCTGATCGCTGATTTCGAGGATGCGATCGCGATCACCGATCGTTCCGGAAAGCTCGTCACAGCTAACGCGTTGTTCGAGGACAGTTTTGGTGGCCTGGTTACGCCGCCCGCCTTCGGGCTGGGGCTTGCCGCCGAGGAGCAGCTTGTCGATGCGGTCCGCGCCGCCTGGCGCGACGGGGAAAGCCGCCTTGAGGAATTGGAAGCTCATGGCACCCGGTTCGCGCTCCATCTGCGACGGGCGGGCTCCGACGACGATTATCTGCTGTGGCGATTCCAGCCGCACGGCATGGATCACGTGGTCCGCACGGTGAGCCGCTTTGTCGGTGGCGACGGCGGAGATCAGCTTGGTCGCGCGGGCGTGATGATGGCGCTGGTCGACGCGGACGGCATCCTCCTGTCCGCGAATGGTGCCCTGATCGAGCGATCGGGAACGATCGAAGGCCAGGCATTTCATGAGCTGCTGCGCGAAGGGCCGGACAAGTTGCCGCGCCTCAAGCGCGAAGGAGAGGCGGCCGATCCCCTGCGCCTCGTCGCCATTCCGCTTGACGCGCGCGGCCATGTCGGCCCGGCGGTCATTGCGATGATGGACGAGACGGTAGCCAGCGTCGCGGCCCGGAACGAGCAGTCGGCGGCGCCCGTCCATATCCAGGGCCTGCTTGCGATGCTGCCGCTGGGCCTCTCGCTGGTGGACCGCGAAGGCCGTTTCATGTTCATGAACGACGCTTTCCGGCGCGTGGCGGGGATTGGGCCGGACGCCTCGCCGGTCTATCCCGGCGATCTCGTCGTCAAGGAAGACAAGACGGCCGTCTCCGAGGCGATCCGCCGCTTTGCCGCAGGCCGGACGATGGCCGGCGACACCGCGATCCGGCTGGTGTCGCGTCCCGACGAGCCGATCGCGTTGACGGTCGCCACGGCGCGGGGATTGGGCGAGGCCGCGGTGTTGCTCAGCCTCAAGGACAATAGCGAGGAGTCGCGGCTCAAGCGACAGGTCGCCCAGGCGACGAAGATGCAGGCGGTTGGCCAGTTGGCCGGCGGCGTCGCGCACGATTTCAACAACATCCTGACCGCAATTATCGGCCATTGCGACCTGATGATGATGCGCCATGCGCCCGGCGACAGCGATTATGACGATATCCAGCAGATCAAGCACAACTCGAACCGTGCGGCCAGCCTGACCCGCCAGCTGCTGGCCTTCTCGCGCCAGCAAACCTTGCGGCCGCAGGTTCTCCAGCTGCCCGACGTCATCTCCGAAATTTCGAACCTGCTCAAGCGCCTGCTGGGCGAGACCGTGAAGCTGGAGGTGAAGCACGGCCGCAATCTCGGGCCGGTCCGCGCCGATCCCGGCCAGCTCGAGCAGGTGATCGTCAACCTTGCCGTCAATGCGCGCGATGCCATGCCGAACGGCGGCATGCTCACGCTTCAGACCTATGGCGTCTCGGCCGCCGAGGCCCGCCGGATCGACAGCGAGGTGTTGCCCGCCGCGGACTATACCGCGCTCAGTGTCTCGGATACCGGCAGCGGCATTTCACCCGACATTTTGGGCAAGATCTTCGAGCCCTTCTTCACCACCAAGGAGGTCGGCAAGGGCACCGGGCTGGGTCTTTCCACTGTCTACGGTATCGTCAAGCAGACCGGCGGCTTCATCTTCGCCGATTCGGTGGTCGATAAAGGGACCACCTTCACCATCTACCTTCCCGTGCACCATAGCGAGAAGGAGAGCGAGGCACCCGCTATGCCCGTCGCCAAGGTGAAGGCCACCGAGCTTTGGGGGAGCGGCACAATCCTGCTGGTCGAGGATGAGGCGATGGTCCGCGCCGTGGCGGAGCGCGCGCTTACCCGCCAGGGTTATCAGGTTCTCACCGCCACCAACGGTGAAGAAGCGCTCGAAGTCCTCGAAAGCAGCGAAAGGGAGGGCCGCACGATCGATTTGCTGATCTCGGATGTCGTCATGCCGATGATGGATGGGCCAACCCTGGTCGGCCATGCCCGAGAGCGTTTCCCGACCCTGCCGATCCTCTTCATGTCCGGCTATGCCGAGGAGCAGCTGCGAAGCTCAATCACCATCGAGCATGTCTCCTTCCTCCCCAAACCCTTTTCGGTCCAACAGCTTTGCGAAGCGGCACGCGATACGATTGTGAACAGAAAAGAATAGAATGGTTCCGGATTAGTCATTATGTCACCCGCAATGACTGGTCGTTCCATTCTGATCATCGAAGACGAACCGCTTATCGCAATGATGCTCGAAGATTTGGTGGAAAGCCTGGGGCATGTTGCCGCCGGTTCGGCTGACAATGTGGACGACGCGCTGCAATGGGTCGCGCGGGGTGGGTTCGATCTGGTCATCCTGGATGTCAACCTTGGGGATAGGGAGTGCTGGCCGGTTGCGGATAAGCTCGCCCAGCATTCTATCCCGTTCATCCTGGCGACGGGCGGGCACGTGAGTCCACCGCCGTCCGAGCATGCTGGCGCGCCGACCTTGCCAAAGCCATTCACCCTCGATTCGGTGCGCGAGGCGATCGAAAGCGTGAATGTGCCCGAACGCGACATTGGCTGACAGAAATAAAAGTTCCCCTCTTGTTCTCATGGAACATTATGTGTACATGAAACGCCGTTGATCGGTATTTCCTACGCATCTAGAGGGGAACAAGCACATGGCAGCCCAGCTCAAACTGATTGGTTCCGATAAGGAAGCCGCGAATATGGACAGACAGAAAGCCCTTGAAGCTGCGCTGGCGCAGATCGATCGCGCCTTCGGCAAGGGTTCGGCGATGAAGCTGGGTTCGCGCGAAGCGATCGAGATCGAGGCGATTTCGACCGGATCGCTTGGACTCGATATCGCGCTCGGTATCGGCGGCCTGCCGCGTGGCCGCATCGTCGAGATTTACGGCCCGGAAAGCTCGGGCAAGACAACGCTTGCCCTGCACGCCATCGCCGAGGCTCAAAAGGGCGGCGGCACGGCCGCCTTTATCGATGCTGAGCATGCACTCGATCCGGCTTATGCCAAAAAGCTTGGCGTCGATATCGATGATCTGATCGTTTCGCAGCCGGATACCGGTGAGCAGGCGCTCGAAATCGCCGATACGCTGGTGCGTTCCAACGCCGTCGACGTGCTGGTGATCGATTCGGTCGCCGCGCTGGTGCCGCGCGCCGAGATCGAGGGTGAGATGGGCGATAGCCATGTCGGCCTCCAGGCCCGCCTGATGAGCCAGGCGCTGCGCAAGATCACCGGCTCGATCAGCCGGTCGAAGTGCCTCGTTATCTTCATCAACCAGATCCGCATGAAGATCGGCGTGATGTACGGCTCGCCGGAAACGACGACCGGCGGCAATGCGCTCAAATTCTACGCCTCGGTCCGGCTCGACATCCGCCGTACCGGTGCGATCAAGGATCGCGATGAGGTGGTTGGCAATTCGACGCGGGTGAAGGTGGTCAAGAACAAGGTCGCGCCGCCCTTCAAGCAGGTCGAATTCGACATCATGTATGGCGAGGGTGTGTCCAAGGCCGGTGAGATTCTCGATCTCGGGGTCAAGGCTGGGCTGGTCGAGAAATCGGGTGCCTGGTTCAGCTATGATTCGGTTCGGATCGGCCAGGGCCGTGAGAACGCCAAGATCTGGCTGCGGGAAAATCCGGAGATGGCCGACAAGCTGGAAGCCGCCATCCGCGCTAATGCCGCCGGCGTCGCGGATGCGATGATGGCTGGCCCGTCCGAAGACGATGATCTCTGACGCAGGGGGAGACGCATCGTGGCCAGGCTCAACTATGTCGAGTTGCCGGTAACCGATCTTTCCGCGAGCCGCGCCTTCTTCGAAACCGCCTTTGGGTGGACGCTGAAATCGTTCGGCTCGACCTATGCCGCCACCGTGACCGGATTGACCGACATTGGCTTGCAGGGCGATGTGGCGGCCCATTCGAACGCGCCTCTGCCGGTCATAGAGGTGGATGATCTCGAAGCCGCGATGGCGGCCGTCCGGAAAGCGGGTGGATACATCACCCGGCCCATTTACTCCTTCCCGGGCGGCGCGCGTTTTCACGTCCGGGAACCTTCGGGACTTGAGCTCGCGGTGTGGACCTCGACCAGCCAATGGGATGGTCCTGAGGATCAGATGTTTCTGGGGGATAGGAAATCTGCCTGGCGCGCCCAACCGTCAGTTTGAGCGCTTCTGTTTGTTCCATTTCCCGATCGGGTGATGGTTGAAGATATCATCACCCGCCCTCGTACTTCGGCTCATTCGAACGAACCTCTTCTCACTGGGGTAGTGCTCGCCTAAGGCGGGACGATGATAACCCTCGACCGCATGAGCGTCGCGCTGATCGTCGCCCTCGTGGCCGTGTGGTTCGCCATAGCGGTTTGGGTCACCGTCACCGGGCTCAGGCGGACGGCAACGGCACGCCGGGAAACGCTCGATGCCGAGCGGCTCAGAACGCTGATCGCATCAAGTCCGGCCTTGCCGATGCTGATTGATTCGAGCGGCCGCCTCGGTGCGGATCGGCGGCTGATATCCTGGCTGGGATTGAGTCAATTGCCGGTCTATCTCAGTGAGTTGCTAGGCGCTGACAATGTCTTCACGCGTGATGATTCCACGGCCTTGACTCGTGAAATCAACGCGGCACAGAAGGCGGGCCGCAGCTTCACCCGATCGGTACGCATTCGGGGTTCCAAGCGCGTATTGTTGGTACGCGGCGCGCGAACGGACGATCGCATCGCCGCCGGCGGCGCGGTGTTATGGTTCTCCGATGCCACCGAAAACCTTCAGGAGATCGAATATCTTGAAGGAGAACGGGCGAAGCTCGGACGAGCGATCGAGGCGTTATCGGCGCTGATCGAGGCGGCGCCGTTTCCGATGTGGTACCGCGGCGTCGATTTCCGGCTGGCGCTGGTCAACACGGCCTATGTGAAAGCCGTGGAGGCCGAAAGCGCGGCGGAAGTGGTCAACAGCGGCCTCGAACTGATCGAGCCTGCCGGCGGCGGCGGCCCCGCGAAAACGGCGCAGCAAGCCCAGGAGTCGGGCGAGATTTCCATCCGCACCGTTCCGGCCACGATATCGGGTGCTCGCCGTATGATCCGCATCGTTGACGTGCCGCTCGGCGCGGCGGGGGTGGCCGGCTATGCGGTCGATGTCGAGGAGCTAGAGGAAGCGCGTGCTGATCTCGCGCGCTTTACCCGCGCGCAGCGAGATCTGCTCGACCGGCTGTCGGCGGGCGTGGCGCAATTCGGCGTCGATCGTGGGCTGATCTTCTACAATCAGCCTTTCGTGCGCATGTTCGCGCTTGAGCAGGATTGGCTGACCGATGGGCCGGAATTCGACCGCGTGCTGGAGCGGATGCGCGAGGCGCAGAGATTGCCCGAGGCACGTGATTTTCCGAGCTGGAAATTTGAGCGGCGTGCCTGGTTTACCCAGGGTAACGAGGCCGTCGAAGAAGCATGGCAGCTTCCCAACGGCGCTCATCTCCGTGTGGTTGCCCAGCCTTTGCCGGACGGCGGTCTGCTGCTGATCTTCGAGGATCGGACGGAGCAGCTACAGCTCGCCAGCGCCCGCGATACGCTGTTGCAGGTCAGGACGGCCACCTTCGATAATCTGTTCGAGGCGATCGGCGTGTTCGCCGCCGATGGCCGCCTTCATCTATGGAACAGCCGCTTCCGCGATGTCTGGGAACTGAACGAGGAGATGCTGCTGGAGCACCCCCGCGTCGACGCGCTGGTCGAGATGGTCGGTAAACGACTGGCCAACCCAGCGCGCGCCGGGCTGATCCGGGAGCTGGTGCGCGTTGCCACGATCGAGCGCAAGCAGCGTTCGGGTCGCGTTGCGCTTGCGAACGGCCGGCATTACGAATTCGCCGTAGTGCCGCTGCCTGATGGCAACGCTCTCTTCACCATGCTCGACATTACCGCCAGCCGCCGGATCGAAGCCGCGCTACGTGAGCGCAATGAGGCGCTGGAAGAGGCCGACAAGCTCAAAAATGCCTTTGTGGCGAATATGAGCTATGAACTGCGTGTCCCGTTGACGACGATCGCGGGCTTCGCCGAAATGCTCGCTGGAGGCTATGCCGGTGAACTCGAACCATCGGCGAAGGAGTATATCGACGCGATTCTCACCTCGGTTGGGCGGCTCAGCAACGTCATCGAAGATGTGCTCGATCTCACCCAGAGCGAAGCTGGCAGCCTGCCCTTGGCGCAGGAGCCCGTAAATATGGTCAAGGTCGCGGCGGCAGCGGCGAAGACCGCCGAAGCCGCAGCCAGCGCAAAGGCCCAGAAATTCGTGGCGCAGATCGATCCGAAACTCGGCAAGGTGACCGGCGACGCCCGACGGCTTGGTCAGGCGCTGGATCACCTGTTGCGCAACGCTGTCCAATATACTCCACCCGGAGGGCGGGTGCTGTTCAAGGCATCTGCCGACGGTCCTCAGATCGAGATCGTCGTGTCCGATGACGGGCCGGGTATCGATCCCCGCGAGCGTGAACGTATCTTCGATCGCTTCCATCGGACAAGCGCGGCGCCGAGGCACCGGGACGCGGCGGCGCTTGGCATCGGGCTGCCGCTCACCCGCCAGTTGATCGAGGCGCATGGCGGTACGATCGAGCTTACCAGCGAGGAGGGCGAGGGGACGAGCGTGGTGGTACACCTGCCCCGAGCCGGGAACCCATGACGGCCATCGTACTGGCGGATGAAGCGGCGACCGAGGAAATGGGTGCGAAACTAGCGGGCGAACTTCGCTCAGGGGACGTGATCGCCTTGTACGGAACGCTCGGCGCCGGCAAGACGACCCTTGCCCGCGGCGTTCTCAAGGCGCTCGGATTGCAGGATGAGGCCCCCAGTCCCAGTTTCGCGATCGTGCAGCCTTATGAGCGGCCCGAGGTACGGCTGCCCATTTGGCATGTCGATCTTTACCGCCTCGAAACTGGAGCGGAAGCCGCCGAGCTTGGGCTGGAGGAAGCGCGCGGCGATGCCGTGTTGATGATCGAATGGCCGGAGCGGCTGGAAAAGGCGTTGTGGGCGGATGCGCTGCGGCTGAGGCTGGAAATAGACACGGATGGCGCGCGTCGCTTGACAGCCGAAGTGCCCGCCGCTTGGAAAGGGCGATGGCCGCCGCGAAGCTCCAGATGATTCCCCCCGCGTCCGCGCCGGCGTTTCTGGCCAGCTGTGGATGGGATGGATGTGAAATCCTCCCCTTGGCCGGCGACGCCTCGTTCCGGCGCTATTTCCGGGTCGTCGGCGCGAACGGGAGCGCGGTTCTGATGGACGCGCCGCCGCCGCATGAGGATCCGCGTCCGTTCATGGCTGTTGCCCGGCACCTTCACGGATTGGGCTTTGCGGCGCCGGCGATCCTCGCGGACGATCAGCAGCAAGGCCTCGTGCTGATCGAGGATTTCGGCGATGCGCGGATGGCCGAAGCGATCCTCGCGGAGCCGGACCGGGAAGCCGCTATTTACGAAGCGGCGGTCGACCTGTTGCTGTCGCTTTCCCGTTTTCCGCCCGCCGCAAACCTCAAGCCCTATGATATGACGGAATATCAGCGCGAGGCGGGGTTGTTTACCGAATGGTATGCGCCGGCCGTGTCACTGGAGGTGGACGTCGAGGGCTATCGGGCGGCGTGGCGGGAGGTGCTTCGTCCGGTCGCAAGTCATCGGACGGTCACGGTTCTCCGCGATTATCATGCCGAGAACATCATGCTGCTGGATAACGGGAAGCGATTGGGGTTGCTCGATTTTCAGGACGCTCTGGCTGGTCATCCCGCTTATGATCTGGTGTCGCTGCTGCAGGATGCGCGTCGCGATGTTCCCGAGGCGTTGGAGGCGCGGATGATTGCGCGTTATGCGGCTGCCGCACCATTCGATGATGGGGCCTATGCGGTGCTGGGCGCGCAACGAAACGCCAAGATATTGGGTATTTTCACCCGGTTATGGAAGCGGGACGGCAAGCCGCGCTACCTCGCTTATCAGCCGCGGGTCTGGCATTATTTGGAACGGGATCTCGTCCATCCCGCCCTGACGCCCGTCAGGCAGTGGTTCGATGACAATGTGCCCGTGAACAAGCGGGCGGCTGCGTGGGAGACGCTGCCGGCATGAGTCGTTACTCCAAGCCGCTCGCCCTGCGCCCCAATCCTTCGCAAGCTCCGGTCAGGACGGCGATGATCATGGCCGCGGGCCTGGGCAAGCGTATGCGCCCATTGACCGCAAGCAGGCCCAAGCCATTGATCGAAGTGGCGAAAAAGCCGCTTCTCGATCATGTGTTCGATCATCTGCGCGCTGCCGGTATCAGCCGGGTAGTGGTCAATGTGCACTATCTGGCCGATGCGGTGGAAGCGCACCTCAGGTCGCGCGTGAAGGACATCGAGGTCATTATCTCGGATGAACGTGGCAAGCTGCTGGAAACAGGCGGGGGTCTCGTCAAGGCGATGCCGCTGATCGAGGACGATGTCTTTCTGGTGATCAACAGCGACAATTACTGGGTCGATGGGCCGGTCGACGCGATTCAGCTGCTGGGCCAGCGCTGGGACGACGCGGCTATGGACGCGCTGCTGCTGACCGTCCCGCTGGCGCGCGCCTATTGCCATCGTGGGGCGGGCGACTTTCACATGGATCCGGCGGGCAGGCTGAGCAGGCGCAAGCCGGGGCGCGTCGCGCCCTTTGTCTATACCGGTGTGCAGATGGTTTCACGCAGGTTGCTCGATGGCGCTCCGGACGGCGCTTTCTCAACCAACATATTGTGGGACAAGGCAATTGCCGAAGGACGCTGCTACGGCGTGGTTCATCAGGGCCTTTGGTTCGATGTAGGAACCCCATTGGCGATCACCCGGACAGAAGCCATTCTCGCTCATGGCTGAGGGCGCGAGCCCGAACATCTACACCATTGCGCCACATCGGGCCTTCGCGGACGCGCTGGCAGCGGGGCTGATCGCGAGTAGCAAGCATGAGCGCCTCGCTTTAGCGCGGACCATAGTGCTGCTGCCAAACAACCGCGCCCAGCGGACACTTGCCGACGCGTTCGTGCGCCGCGCCGAGCGAGGCGGGCTGCTGCTTCCGCGCATGGTCGCCATCGGTGACCCGGAACTTGACGACAGGCTCGGCGCGGCACTGGACGCTGCTGATCAGGAGGAATCGATCCCTCCGGCGATCGAGCCGATCGAGCGACAGCTGATCCTTGCCCGGCTTGTCCAGCGGGCGCGCACCCAGGCCGGCGATCCCATCGACGCCCCCGAAGCAATGCGGCTCGCCGCCGATCTGGCGCGCGTAATGGATCAGTTGCTGGTCGAGGAGATCCGGCCATCCGCCCTGATCGAGGCCGTGCCCCAGGATCTGGCGCAGCATTGGCAGGCATCGCTGGCGATATTGCAAACGGTATTGACGGATTGGCCGAGGCAATTGGCCATCCTCGGAAAGGTTGATCTTACCGAGCGTCGCAACCGCCTGCTCGATCGGGCCGCACGGAAATGGCGGGCGGAAGGAATGTCGCAACGCATCGTGGCAGCGGGCATCTCGACATCGGCGCCGGCTGTCGCGCGTCTGTTGCGCAGCATAGCCTTCCTCGACAACGGCATGGTGGTGCTTCACGGGCTGGATTGCGGCATGCCTGTCGAGGAATGGGACGCGCTTGGGCCGCATGAAGCCGAAAGCGGCCTGCGGAACATCGAAACCCATCCGCAATATCAGCTCAAGCTGCTGTTGGACCGGATCGGTATCGCGCGCAGCGAGGTCCGCAACTGGCGCTGGGGAGGCGGACGGGATTCGCCTGCCGCCCGTGGGCGCGCGGTGGCGAATGCGATGGCGCCGGCTGAATTCACCCACAAATGGCAGGGCTTGCCGTCCGCCGAACGCCGTCTGTCTGGCGTGCGAGCGGCAATTTTCGCGACGCCCGGTGAAGAGGCTCAGGCTATTGCCATTGCCTTGCGCGAAGTGATCGAAACGCCGGCACGCACCGCCGCGCTGGTAACACCGGATCGCGTCCTTGCGGGGCGGGTCGTGATGCATCTCAAGCGCTGGGGGATCGAGGCTGACGATAGTGCCGGCCGGCCGCTTTCCACGACGCCACCGGGAACCTTGCTCCTCGGGCTGGCCGATGCACTCGCGGAAGATTTCGCGCCGGTGCCCTTGCTGACGCTGCTCAAGCACCCCTTGGTGCGGGCTGGTGAGGAACGACTGGAATGGCTCGACGGGGTGCGCCGACTGGACCGCGCGCTTCGCGGTCCGCGGCCGGCGGCGGGATTGGACGGTATCGACGCCTTTCTGAGGGACGGTGAAGGCAGGGAACGGGCCATCCGCGCGGCGGTATTGAGCTTCTGGAACGAAGCGAAAAAGCTGCTTCCCGAACGCCGAGAGGATGATCTGCCAGGTCTGCTCGCGCTGCTGCGCGAGGGAGCGGCCATGCTCGCCGGGGACGCCGCGTGGGCTGGCCCCGCCGGTCGGCAAGCGGCGGAACTGATCGCTCAGCTTGAGGCTTTCGCTTCGTCTGGCCCCGAGCTCACACGAGCACAGCTGCTGCCCGGAATGCTGCGCGATCTTATGGACGGCATCGCCGTTCGTCCGCCTCAGGGAGGGCATCCGCGCATTTCAATTCGCGGCCTGATCGAAGCGCGTCTTGCTCATGAAGATGTGCTGATCCTCGGCGGTCTCAACGAAGGTGTGTGGCCTGCCGCGCCCGCGCCCGATCCGTGGCTGGCGCCCAGCATCCGGCGCGCCCTTGGATTGCCTGGCCTGGAGCGGCGGATCGGACTGGCGGCGCATGACTTCGTGGGCACGCTGGGCGCCAGACAGGTGTTGATTACACGCGCCCGGCGTGACGACCGTGCGCCGACGATCGCATCCCGTTTCCTTTTACGTCTGGAAGCGATGACCGGAGGGGTGACCCGCGCGCCTCAGCTTGTGCTATGGACGCGATCCCTCGATGCGCCCCGCGCGCCGCCGGCCTATGCCGCACGGCCCGCCCCCAGGCCGCCGCTGGCCGACCGGCCGCGCCGCATCGCCGTCACCAAGGTCGATCGCCTGAAGGCGGACCCCTTCGCTTTCTATGCGGATGCGATGCTCGGTCTCCAGCGCTGGGACATGGTCGACGCCGATCCGACGCCGGCCTGGCGCGGCACCATGCTGCACGCGGTATTCGAAGCATGGATGAAGGAGGATGCCTGCGATCCCGCCCGGCTGCACGATCGCGCCAGGGCGATGCTGGACCAGCTTGCCGCGCATCCGGTGACCAAGGCGCTGTGGACGCCGCGTCTGATGGAGGCGATCGATTGGGTCGCGGCGACCATGCAGGCCAATTTTGCCGGAGGCCGCATGCCGCTGACCGCGGAGATCTTCGGCGAGGCCGAAGCGGGCGGCATCACGCTTTACGGCAAGGTCGATCGGATCGATCGGCTGCCGGATGGCAGCCTCGCGATCATCGACTACAAGACCGGCATTCCCCCATCGCGAAGACAGGTGGATGCGGGCTTTGCCTTGCAGCTCGGCCTGCTCGGTCTGATCGCCGAAAAGCACGGCTTCGCTCAGGTGCGCGGCACGGTAACCGCTTATGAATATTGGTCGATGGCGCGGGATCGCGGTCAACTGGGCCATGTGGCAAGTCCGGTTGGCGGGCGGGGCATGGCAGCCGAGGATTTCGCAGCCCATGCCGCGCGGCATCTGATTGAAGCAGTTGAGAAATGGCTGACCGGTGAAGAGGCATTCACCGCCAAGCTGCACCCCGAATTCGCACCTTATGGGGATTATGACCAGCTGATGCGGCTGGAGGAATGGTACGGGCGGACCGATGTCTAACCGTCCATCGCCGCTCATTCCGTTGCGGGGCGAGCAATTACGCGCGTCCGATCCGCGGGACCTGATATGGCTTTCGGCATCGGCGGGCACCGGCAAGACCCATGTGCTGACCGCGCGCGTGTTGCGCCTGCTGCTCACCGGCGTCGCGCCCGACACGATTCTCTGCCTCACTTTCACCAAAGCGGGCGCCGCCGAGATGGCCGATCGCATCCATGCCCGGCTTGCCGCGTGGGTGCGGATGAAAGGCGCCAATCTCGCCGCAGAGCTGAGAGCGTTGGGCGAGCCGTTCCAGGAGCGCAACATCGCCTTTGCGCGGACGCTGTTCGCCAAGGTGCTGGACGCGCCCGGGGGCGGCTTGCGCATCCAGACAATCCACGCCTTCAGCCAGACCTTGCTGGCGGGTTTTCCTGCGGAGGCCGGACTGTCACCGGGGTTCCGGCCGCTCGAAGGGCGCGAGCAGGCAGCGCTTGCCCGGCGCACCCTGGCGGAGCTGCTTGTGGCAGCGGAAAGCCATGGCGATCTCGGCCTGATCGACGACATGCAGGCCTTGAGCCTGCGTCTGGGTGAAGAGAAGGCCGAGTCCTATCTTTCCCGATGTGCAGGTGACATCGAAGCGATGGAGGCGCTCGGATCGCGCGCAGGCATATCAGCGCGGGTGCGCATGGCACTCGACCTGCCACTTGGTGATGTCGAGGACACGATCCTCACCGCATGCCGTGACGAAACGTTCGACCTTGCGTGCCTGCGCGCGGTCGCCGCTGCCAATGCGGCGTGGGGAACGTCCAATGGCCTGAAGCGTGCGGACATCATCGCGCGCTGGCTGGGCGGCACGCCGGCTGAGCGGGCTGCCGGGCTTGATGCGCTGCATCAGGTCTGGGCCAAAGCCGACGGAGAGCTTCGTTCGTTCGGCAAAGGGCAGGCGCCGACATCGGAAGGGTATGCCGAGCTTGCGATGCGGATGCACGAATGTTGCGCGGCGTTGATCAGCTTGCGCATCCGCGCCGAGCTCGCGGAGGTCATTGCGGCTGGCTTGAGGGCAGGGCAGGCTTATGCCGTTGCTTATGCCGAGGCCAAGCGGGCTGCGGGGCAGGTCGATTTCGATGATCTGATCCGGATCGCGGTGAGGCTGCTGGATAGTGACGGCATGGGTGACTGGGTTCGCTACAAGCTCGATCAGGCGACCGATCATATCCTTGTCGACGAGGGGCAGGATACCAATGCGCGGCAATGGGCGATCGTCGCCGCGCTGGCGGGCGAGTTTTTCGCAGGCGAAGGAGCCAAGGGCGGCAAGCATCGCACGATCTTCACCGTCGGTGATTTCAAGCAGGCGATCTTCGGCTTTCAGGGCACCGATCCCGAGGCATTCAGAGCTGCCCGACTGATCTTTCGCAGCCGGGCGGCGGATGCAGGGCGCGAAGTCGTCCAGCTATCCCTTGACCGCTCGTTTCGCTCCGCGCCGCCCATCCTCGAACTGGTTGATCGGGTTATCGAGGGTCTGGGTGGAAAGGAACTGGGGGTGATCGAGCGCATCCCTCCGCACCTCAGCGCCAGAAGCACTTTGCCGGGTCATGTGACATTGTGGCGGCCGCTGTCGATGTTCACCGATGGCGAGACGGACGAGCAGGGCGAGGAAGGCTGGGTTGACGACGCCACGCGCGCCTTCGCCACCCGGCTGGCGCGCCAGATCCGCGCATGGATCGATGAGCGACTGTGGATTGAAGGCCGGGGCCGGCCGCTGCGGCCGGAGGATATCCTGATCCTTGTCCGCAAGCGCGGAGATCTTGCCTCGCTGATCGTGGCACGATTGCACGCGGAAGGCGTGCCGGTAGCAGGGGTCGATCGTCTGCGTCTGAATGCGCCCTTGGCGGTGCGTGATCTGCTCGCGGCGATGCGCTTCGCCACCCAACCCGACGATGATCTCACTTTGGCGAGCCTGCTGGTCTCTCCCTTGGTGGGATGGTCGCAGGAACGACTTTACGAAATCGGTTTCGGGCGAACGGGGACATTATGGCGCTCGGTGCGCGGCGATGCCGCCGCCGAAGAGACAGCGGAACAGCTCCTCGACCTTCTGAACCGGGCCGACTTCACCACGCCTCACGGCTTTCTGGAACATGTGCTGTCGGGTCCGATGCAAGGGCGGCGAAAGCTGCTCTCGCGACTGGGCGAGGAAGCGCGCGATCCGATCGAGGAACTCGTTAACGCAGCCGTAGGCTTCGAGCGTGGGGCGACGCCGTCATTGCAACGCTTTCTGGATTGGTTCGATCGCGGTGAAGTGGAGATCATACGCGATCCATCGGCGCCGATGGATGCGGTACGGGTGATGACGGTGCATGGCTCGAAGGGCCTTCAGGCGCCCCTCGTAATCCTCGCCGACGCGACCGCCGATCCCGCCGCGAGCCGGTCATCAACCCTCGACTGGCCGGTAGGGGACAGTTCGTCCAAGGTGCCTGTGTTTCGTCCCAGAAAACAGGAACTGGCGGGCTCGCTTGCTGACGCGGTCGCTGCTGCCGAAGCGCGGGAGCGGGAGGAGCATTGGCGGCTGCTGTACGTTGCGCTCACACGCGCGGAGGAACGCCTTGTAATCGGCGGAGCACTGGGACCGCGCGCGCGCGGTCAGATTCCCGAACAAAGCTGGTACGGCGCGGTTGATAGCGCGATGCGCGGCCTTGGCGTGGAGGGTGAGGACGATCCGATCTGGACCAGGGCCTACCATTATCGGGGAACGGTCAGCGGGCCTTCGGCGCGAACCGTCCGCAAGCCGCGCGCTGCCCTACCGCCCGTCAAGGAGCCGGTCTGGTTACGGGGGCCAGCGCCAATCGAAGCCCGTCCGCCACGCCCGCTGGCTCCCTCCGCAATCGGTGTCGATGTTGTCGCCGATCCCCCGCCGAACCCGGCGATGATGGCCGCTGCGCTACGTGGCCGCCTGCTTCACGCCCTGTTCGAGCGACTGCCGCCGCTCCCTGCGGAACAGCGCGCCACAGCGGGTCGGCGCTGGCTGATGCATTCGGCTGGTGTCGGCGACGCGGCGCTAGCGGATGACCTGGTCGCGCAGGCTTGCATGATCATCGGCGACCCCCAGCATGCTGAGCTGTTTTCACCCGATGCCCTGCCGGAGGCGCCGATCGCCGCAGTGGTGGGTGAAAAGGTTGTGGCGGGAACCGTCGATCGGCTTCTGGTGAGGGATGAGTACGTGCGTATCGTTGATTTCAAGACAGGCAGGCGTGTGCCCGCCGGCCTCGATGACGTGCCCGGCCATCATCTCGCTCAAATGTCTGCTTATGTAGCGGCACTAGGGGTCATCTTTCCTGATCGGCCGATCGAGGCGGCTTTGCTTTATACCTCGGGGCCGAAATTGTTCCGGCTGCCTCCGGACCTGATCGAGGCACACAAGCGCAACTTCATGGCCAGCGAGTAAAAACTCGGGGTCTGGCGTTGAGCATTGGGCCAGGGCATCCTAAATCCCGTTTCGAAGGAGTATCGCGCATGGGCACCAAGAGCATCACCGACAAGAGTTTCCACGACGACGTCATCGCCGCCGAAGGGCCGGTTCTGGTCGATTTCTGGGCGGAATGGTGCGGCCCGTGCCGGATGATCGGCCCCGCGCTCGAGGAAATTTCCGAGGAATTGGGCGATAAGGTCACCATCACGAAGCTCAATATCGACGAGAATCCGGATGCACCCTCGCGCTATGGCGTTCGCGGCATTCCCACGATGATCCTGTTCAAGAACGGCGCACCCGCCGCCACCAAGGTCGGCGCTGCACCCAAGAGCCAATTAAAGGGTTGGCTTGAAGGCGAGATCTGATCGCGCCCTTGCGAGCCGCAGGGTTTTGAGCTGGATCTCGATACGCCCCACGAATCTCGATCTGGCGAGCGCGATGGGATTTCAGCCGACCAATATGCGGGCCGCCTGATCCCATAGCGCGGGGGAGGCGGCGCCGATCAATCCGGTGCCGGGAACGTCCACCCGATAGGGGGTGCCGTCAACCCGCGCGAGCTTGCCTCCGGCTTCCTCCAGGAACAGCGCGCCGGGGACATGATCCCAGGGATGGCTCCGCTCGAAGAGCGCGATATCGTTCTGCCCCAGTGCGAGACGGGGATATTGCTCACCTGCACAGCGCGGAATGGCGACAATCTCGATCTTTCCGGCTGCACGTGCCTCCAGCGCAGCCTTGCGGTCCGGCGGCAGGAAATAGGGAGCGATGGCGCCGACGGGCAAAGGCCTGCCAGTGGGTTGCGTGGTGATACGTTCGCCGTTGACGAAGGCACCGTCCCGTCGCGCGCCGTGGCAAACGCGGTTGGTCACCGGATCGAGGATCCAGCCGGCTTGCGGCTCGCCGTCGGCAAGCAGCCCCACCATGATCGCGAACGGGCTCTTGCCTTCGATGAAGTTCATGGTCCCGTCGAGCGGATCAACAATCCAGACCTCGCCCCGGGCGATGCTGTCGAGCAGTGCCGGATCGGCGGCTACCGCTTCCTCGCCGATGACGCGCGAGCCCGGCAGCAGGCCGACAAGCGCTTCATTGAACCGCGCTTCGGATTCCCGATCGGCAATAGTGACGCTGTCGCCGGGCGTCTTCTCCGCGATCTCATCAGTTGCAAGTTTCTGGAAACGGGGAAGGATGATCGTAGCGGCGATCTCCCGCATCAGCGTGACGACGGGATCATTCAGCCCATGCATCAGCTAAGCGGGATCATGACGTGACGGGCATAGGCCAGGTAAGCGCCATCCATCCCGAACTTGCCGCCGAGGGCATGCCGATCATAAGCCAGCCCGATCTCGTCGGCGAGCCACAGCACTTTCTTCACATTGTGCGACTTGACGCGGCCCCAGATCGTCAGCCCCATCGCTCAGCTCCGATAATCGGCATTGATCGAGATGTAGCCGTGGGTGAGATCGCAGGTCCACACCGTCGCGCGGCCCTCGCCGAGCCCGAGATCGACGCCAATCTCGATCTCGCTGCCCTTGAGATGTCTCGTCACCGGCGCCTCGTCATAACCTTCGACCGCATAGCCATCCCGCGCGACCTGCGTCGCGCCGAAGCGGATCGCGAGCTTGTCCCGTTCGGCGGGCTCCCCGGCCTTGCCGACCGCCATCACGACCCGGCCCCAATTGGCATCCTCTCCCGCAATCGCGGTCTTAACCAGCGGAGAGTTGGCGATCGACAGGCAAATCCGGTGCGCGCTTTCGTCGGATACCGCGCCCTCGACCGTGATGGTGATGAACTTGCTCGCGCCTTCGCCGTCACGGACGACGAGATGGGCGAGCTGGCGGCAGAGGTCGGTCAGTGCCGACTGAAAGGCATCAGCTCCCGGATCGTCAAAGGATGAGAGTTCGGGCGCTTCCGATCTGCCAGTGGCAAAAGCCAGCACCGTGTCCGAGGTCGAGGTGTCGCTATCCACCGTGATGCAGGAGAAGGTTTCGCGATTGGCTGCGGAGAGCATGGTTTGGAGCAACGGAGCCGCGACAGCGGCATCGGTGAAGATGAAACCGAGCATCGTCGCCATATCGGGCGCGATCATGCCGGAACCCTTAATGATGCCGACGAGGTTGACCGTCTTGTTCCCAACGACCGCGCGAGTGACCGCGGCTTTGGGAAAGGTATCCGTGGTGCCGATGGTGGCCGCTGCCGTCTCCCAGTCAGCGGGCTCGGCGGTCAGAACGGAATCAATGCCGGTCTCGGCCTTGTCGATCGGCAAGGGAACGCCGATGACCCCGGTCGAGGCGACGAAAACATCGGACGGTTGACAATCAAGTGCATTGGCGACCCGAGCCGCTATGGCCTCGACGGCGGCGCGGCCACGGTTGCCAGTGAAAGCATTGCTGTTGCCGGCATTCACGACGAGTGCACGGGCACGGCCCAGCGGCAGCGCGGCACGGCACCATTCAACTTCGGGCGAGGGGCATTTACTGGTGGTGGTGACGCCGGCGACCGTGGAACCCTCATCGAGCGCGGCGAAAGTCAGGTCACAGCGGTCCCACGTCTTGTAGCCGGCGTGCGCGACGGCGAGGCGGACCCCCGCAATCTCGGGCAGGACAGGAAAAGCTGCGGGGGCGAGCGGAGACTTCTGCATGGCGCTGCGCCTTTAGGGTGCAATGACGCCGGAATAAAGCTCAGATCACGATCAATTGGTCGCGCGGCTCGACGGCGCTCAAAAAACCGACCATGCCGATCCATTCCACATCGGGATCGAAATCCAAAGCGCTGAGGCCAAGCAAGGCAAGACCCGACTGGCACGCAGCGAAATGAACGCCGAGGCCAAGCGCCTCCTCGTACAGCTGGGCAAGCGTGGGAAGGCCTGCGGCGGAGTGCCGATATCCCTCCGGATCGTCAACCGGCCTGCGGAGTACCGCCACGGCGGCACCCTGGAAAAACAGTCGGACTTCTCCGCCAAGCGCGACATGCGCCGCCGCCATCGCGAGCCCCGTCCGAAAGCGCTCGCGATTATCATCCGCGATCACGATCGCCAGTCGCTTTACATCGCGCATCGGCAGCCAGGGTCCTTCATCATGGTCACTGTCCGGAAGCGGAAAGCAAGCGCATCGATCAGCAGCAGCTTGCCGGCGGGATCTTCACCAAAGCCGATGATAGCGCGCAATGCTTCGAGCGCGGCCAGGCTTCCCAATACGCCGGTGAGCGGGCCAAGCACGCCACGATCTGCGCAACTCATATCGGGACGCGCGGGATCGTCGCCGACCAGGCAGCGGTAGCAGGGTTTGTCCTCTTGCCAGCCACGATACACCGCGAGCTGGCCTTCGAACTGATCAACGGCGGCGGAGACCAATGGAATGCGCAATTGTTGCGCGGCATCGGCGACCAGCAGCCGCGTCTCGAAATTGTCGCTGCCGTCGATGACCACATCGGCGGTTTCCAGGATCTTGTTCACGTTGTGCGCGGTAAGTCGTTCCTTATAGCTGATAAAGCTGACATCCTTGCTGATACTTACCGCAGCGGAAATCGCAGCATCGACCTTGGATCTGCCGACGTCGGCGGTCCTGAAGATGGTCTGGCGCTGAAGGTTGGATAGAGCGACCTCGTCGTCATCGACGAGGATGATCCATCCGATCCCGGCCGCCGCCAAATACTGGATGACTGGTGAGCCGATGCCGCCGGCGCCGATGACCGCGACCGTCGCCTCCCTCAGCTTCCGCTGACCCTCACCGCCGATTTCCTTGAGGACGATATGGCGCGCATAGCGTTCAAGCTGTTCGTCGGTGAAATTCATTTGGCGAGCAGGATCTCGCCCGCCTTATGTCCGGTCGATCCGAATCCACCGGCCCCACGCGCGGTTTCGTCCAGTTCCCCGACCTCTTCGAAGCTGGCGTGCTGGACCGGCGCGGGAACCAGCTGGGCGATCCGGTCGCCACGGCCGATATGAAAAGGCTCGCCGCCGAGATTGGCGAGGATCACCTTCACCTCGCCGCGATAATCGGCGTCGATCGTGCCCGGCGTGTTGAGGCAGGTGACGCCATGCTTGAGCGCCAGCCCGGAACGGGGACGAACCTGGACCTCATAGCCGATGGGAATCGCGATGGCGAAGCCGGTGGCGACCGCGTGACGCTCTCCCGGGGCGAGTACCAGCCCTTCGGCTGCCACGACATCCATGCCCGCCGCATGTTCGGTCGCATAGGCCGGCAATGGCAGCCCCTCGCCATGGGGCAGGCGCTTCAAGCGGATGGTGATGTCGCGGAGCGGGGACTCATTGGAGGGCATCGGCTATTTTCTCCGCAAGACGTTGCGCTACGTCAGTCTTCGACATCCGCTCCCAGCTTTCCGCGCCGTTGGCGGTGACGATGTGGATGGTGTTGCTGTCGCCGCCCATCACGTCTCCCGAGACATCGTTGGCGACGATCCAGTCGCAGCCCTTGCGATCCCGCTTGGCGGCAGCGTGATCAAGCACGGCTTCGGTTTCAGCGGCGAAGCCGATCAACAGACGCGGACGCCTGGCATGAGCGGCAAGGCTCGCAAGTATGTCGGGATTTTCGGTGAGCCTCAGCTCGGGGAGCCCGCCGGATGCCTTCTTGATCTTCTGGTCGGCGGGTTCGGTTCTCCAGTCGGCGACGGCGGCAACCATCACGGCTGCATCCGCTGGCAGCGCACGATCGACGGCGTTCGCCATCTCGCGCGCCGATTCCACGTCGATGCGGGTCACACCCTGTGGGGTAGGAAGGGCAACGGGGCCAGCGATCAGGCTTACCCGAGCGCCTTCGGCCGCAAGCGCCGTGGCGATAGCAAAGCCCTGCTTCCCCGAGGAACGATTGGCGATGTAGCGCACCGGATCGATCGGCTCGTGGGTCGGCCCGGCGGTGACGATGATATGCTTTCCGGTAAGGCGGCCCGACGGGTCGAGCTGCCGCGAGATTGCCTCCGCGATCGCGAGCACCTGCGGCAATCGGCCTGGACCATATTCCCCGCAGGCCATTGGGCCTTCATCGGGTTCGAGCACGGTGATGCCGTCGGCGCGAAGCTGCGCGACATTGCGTCGGGTTGCCGGATGGCTCCACATGCGGACGTTCATGGCGGGTGCGGCGAGCACGGGCTTGTCGGTAGCCAGCAATAGGGTGGTCGCGAGATCGTCTGCGACGCCAGCGGCCATCTTGGCGAGCAGATCGGCAGTAGCCGGGCAAACCACAACCAGATCCGCCTCGCGGCTCAACTGGATGTGACCCATTTCGGCCTCGTCCTTGAGATCGAAGAGGTCGGTATAAACTTTGTCCTCGCTCAGCGCCGCGAATGTCATAGCGGTTACGAACTGGGCTCCTCCCGCAGTCAACACGCAACGCACGGATGCGCCCTGTCGCCGCAGTTCGCGGACCAGCTCGCACGCCTTATACGCCGCGATGCCGCCGCCCACGATCAGAAGGATGCGTTTGCCCACCATCAGGCTAACTTAATAGCGCCATCGCCGCAGCGCCAGCCGCCGCCGCAACGATCGCAATGGGCAGATAACGCCAGCCGCCGCCGATGCGGATGACCTGGATCTCGGGAAGCGGTGGCGGAGGCGGGGCGGCGCCAGGGACGGGGTACGCGCGCTCGATGCGACGGACGAGGTCGGGCAGGCGGCGGAGCAGACCGAAGCCTTCGCGCACCTGTTCGGCGAGCGCAGCCTCAGGGCCCAATTCGTCCCGCAGCCATTCGCGCACGAACGGACCGGCCGTCTCCCACATGTTGATGTCGGGATCGAGCGCCTGGGCAACGCCTTCGACCATAACCATCGTTTTCTGGAGCAGCAACAGATGCGGCTGGGTCGGCATGTCGAAATCGCGGGTGATCGCGAACAGGCCGTCAAGCATCTGGCCGATCGAGATTTCCTTGACCGGCAGGCCCCGGATTGGCTCACCGACCGCGCGCAGGGCAGTGGTGAACTCGGCGAGGTTGTGGTGCGACGGCACATAGCCTGCCTCGAAATGGATCTCGGCCACGCGGCGGTAATTGCCGGTGATGAGACCATGCAGGATTTCGGCCAGCCACAGTCGGGCGCGCCGATCGATGCGGCCCATGATGCCGAAGTCAATTACCGCGATGCGGCTGTCCGGCAGAACGAAGAGATTGCCCTGGTGCAGGTCGGCGTGGAAGAAACCGTCGGCGATCGCCTGGCGAAGGAATGCCAAAACGAGCTTGGAAGCCAATTCTTTCGGGTCGTGCCCGGCGGCGCGCAGCGCTTCATTGTCGGTAAGCTTTATGCCGTCGATCCATTCCAGCGTGAGGATGCGCCGCGAGGTGCGGGTCCAGTCGATCGCGGGAACGACGAAATCGGGCATGGCCTCCATGTTCTGGGCGAGCTCGGAGGCGGAGGCTGCCTCGCGCCTCAGATCGAGCTCGCGCATCGTCCATTGGCGAAAGGTAGCGATCACCTGGCGGGGGCGAAGGCGGGAGATCTCCCCGCCAAGCTGATCAATCTGTGCGGCCGCCCACTCATAGGTTTCGATGGCCCGGGCGAAATCATCCTCGACATGGGGCCGCAGCACCTTGACCGCCACCTGGCGCCCATCATTGGTTACCGCACGATGAACTTGCGCGATGGACGCCGCACCGATCGCCTGCTCGTCGATTGAGGCAAAGAGGTCGGCAACCGGTTTCTCGAGACCCATCTCGATTGCCGCGCGGATCGCCGGGAACGGAGCGGGCGGCAATGCGTCCTGAAGACGCATCAGATCGCGCGCGGCTTCGGCGCCGACAAGATCAGGGCGGGTCGCCAGCGCCTGGCCAAGCTTGATTGCGGCCGGCCCCAGCGCCTCGAACGCCTGCGCATAGGCGGGTACCGGCGGTATCCGGGCACCGAAGCGGGCTAGACGGACGAGACGACGTACTTGCGGCGGCGTATTGGCATCCTGCTCGATGCCACGCAGCGCGCCATGCCGCGCAAGCGTGCGGCCCCACTTCAGGAGGCGGCAGAGATGCGTGGCCGTCGTGGTCAAATCTTCCAGCCGCTGTGAATGGCGACCAGGCCGCCGAGTAGCGGCTCAACCTTGCGATGCGAAAAGCCCGCCGCTCCAATCATCGCATCGAAGGCGGGCATATCGGGGAAGCGGCGGATCGATTCGATCAGGTAGCGATAGCTGTCCGCGTCGCCTGCCAATCGCTTGCCGAGCTTCGGCACGATATGATGGGAATAGCTATCATAGATCGCGCCGAAGCCGGGCCATTCGGTGGTCGAGAATTCGAGGCAGAAAAACCGCCCGCCACGCTTCAGCACGCGGTGCGCTTCGGCAAGCGCGGCGGGGATATCGGTGACGTTCCGGATGCCGAAGGCGATCGTATAGGCATCGAAGCTGGCATCGGCGAAGCTCAGCTTCTCGGCATTCTCTTCCGCCCAGATCAGCCCCTCGATCTTGCGCTTGGCGGCACGCTGGATGCCGACCTCCAGCATCGCGGGGTTGATATCCGCCACGGTGACGCGCGCGCCGGAACGGGCGAGACGGAAGGCGATGTCACCGGTGCCGCCGGCCATATCGAGAATCTGCTCGCCAGCGCGCGGTTTCACGCGGCGGACGAAACGATCCTTCCACAGCCGGTGAAGCCCGCCCGACATGGCGTCGTTCATCAGGTCATAGCGGCTCGCGACCGAGCGGAAGACACTGCCAACGAGAACAGTCTTCTCGTCAGGATCGACATCCTGATAGCCGAAGGAAACCTTGGTCATGCGTCGCCTCTAGAGCCTGATTGTTCGTGGTGGAAGCGCCTTGCGCTCGCCAAGGCTTGTAGCGTCGGCAAATCGAACCTAGCGCCTTCCATCATGCCCGAGCTTCCCGAAGTTGAAACGACCGTCCGTGGCTTGCGCTCCGTACTCGAGGGTGAGCGGCTCGCCGAGGTCACACCGCGCCGGCCCGATCTGCGCCGTGCGATCCCGGCAGATCTGCGTCAGAGGCTGACCGGGGCACGGGTGACGGGATTGAGCCGCCGCGCCAAATATGGCCTCATCGATACCGATCGCGGCGATACGCTGATCTTTCATCTCGGCATGTCGGGGCGCTGGCGGATCGACCCTTCCGACATCGGTACGCATGATCATCTGCTGATCGCCACCGACGCGGGGCGGCGGCTGTCGCTCAATGATCCGCGGCGCTTCGGCTCGCTCGATATCGTTGAGACCGGGCAATTGTCCGAGTTCGGGCCGTTTCGTGGTCTTGGGCCGGAACCGTTAGGCTCGGATTTCACGGCGGACTATCTATTGGATGCGCTTGCCGGACGAAGCGCGCCAATCAAGGCGCTGCTGCTCGATCAGCGGATCGTCGCCGGATTGGGCAACATCTATGTCTGCGAAGCGCTCAATCTCGCCCGGATCGCGCCGCACATGCCGGGCGGTCAGATCAAACGCGCGAAACTCAAAACGTTGATCACGGCAATCCGCGATGTACTGGATGCGGCGATCGCGGCGGGGGGATCGACGCTTCGCGATTATGCAAGGCCCGACGGCGAACTGGGCTATTTCTCGAAGCAATGGCGGGTCTATGGCCGCGAAGGGGAGACCTGCCCTTGCGGCGGGGTGGTAAGCCGGCGGGTCGACTCGGGACGATCAACCTTTTTCTGCCCGAAATGCCAGCACTGATGGTTGACCATAGCGCTCCGTGCGGCTAGGGAGCGCGCTTTCCGGCGCGGGCATGATGTTCGCGCTGCCTTTTTTATCGTTTAGAGGTTCGAGGATATGGCGAATACGCCGCAAGCAAAGAAGCGCATCCGGCGCAACAATCGCCGGGCCGAGATCAATGGCGCGCGGGTGAGTCGTATCCGCACCTTTGTTAAGAAGGTCGAGTCGGCGCTCGCTGCGAACGACAAGACGGCGGCCGCCGCAGCGCTTGCTGCAGTGCAGCCAGAGCTTCAACGCGGCGTTTCCAAGGGCGTGCTCGCCAAGAATACCGCATCACGGAAATTTTCCCGACTGACCAAGCGGGTTGCTGCGCTGAGCTGAGGCTGTCCGATCATTTTGAATGCTTTCCGCCGGCCCTCGCGCCGGCGGTTTCATTTCTGACGGATGCATTTCTTGCATCTTTCGGAAAAGCGCGATTCGTTCCCCGCGCGAACTGGCTCGTTTCAAAAATATACCATAAAAACAATGGAATAAACCGAGAGCGGCGGATTTCCGATCCCCTCCGCTGTCAAGCGCCTTTATTTCATTTTCGTTACTTTTGATCCCTTGATCAGCGGGCTTCGATCTTCATAAATGCCCTCGCTCTGGAAGCGAATCTTTCCGGGCGTTGCTTCGTATCAACAGTGATGTGGTCCGACCGTGAGGCCGGGCAGGGGGCGGTCGTGTCGTGTGACGGGGCCGTGGGATGTGACGTAGCTATCGCGGGGGACAGGAAAAAGCGTGACGCAGGCGATGGAAATGGATCAACGTCTCCATACAGAGGCGACCGATGACGGCTTTTCGCTCGACGCCGCATGGTCTGCGGTTCGCACCGGATTACGCAAGACGATCGGCGCGCGGACGTTCGATGGCTGGCTGAAGCCGCTTTCGCTGGCCAGTTTCGATCGTGTGACGGGAGAGGTGCGCCTTTCGGCGCCTTCCGGTTTCATGGCCAACTGGGTCGAAACCCATTTCCACGATCATCTGCTTCAGGCCTGGCGGGCGATGCTGCCGGGCGTGCGCCAGCTTGTCGTTGAAGGCACATCGGATGGCACGCGACCGCTTTCGCAGGCGTTCGGCGAGCTTGAGGCGGCGGTGCCGCCCACCGCCGCGCCCGCACCGCGCGCGACCGCCGGCGAATCGACCCCGTTCGAACCGCGTTACACCTTTGACAGCTTTGTGGTCGGCAAGGCCAATGAGGTCGCCTACAATGCCGCTCGCACGATCGCCGAGGGCGGGCAGCTGGGGTTCAACCCGCTCTTCCTCCATGGCGGTACCGGGCTCGGCAAGACCCACCTCATGCATGCGATAGGCCAGGATTATCTCGCCCGTCATCCCGGCACGCGGGTCGTCTATATGTCGGCCGAGAAATTCATGTTCGAGTTCGTGGCGGCGATGCGCGCCAAGGACACGTTCAGCTTCAAGCAGTGGCTGCGTTCCGCCGACGTGCTGATGATCGACGATGTCCAGTTCATCGCCGGCAAGGAATCGACCCAGGAAGAATTCTTCCACACCATGAACGAGCTGATCTCCGCCGGTCGCCGTCTGGTGATCAGTGCCGATCGTAGCCCGCAGGATCTGGACGGGATCGAGAGCCGGATTCTCTCGCGCCTGTCCTGGGGGCTTGTCGCGGACGTCAACCCGGCGGATTTCGAGCTGCGGCTCAATATCATCACCAAGAAACTCGAGACCATGCCGCAGGCATCGGTGCCGCAGGATGTGGTCAATTTCCTTGCGCGCCGGATCAGCTCGAATATCCGTGAGCTGGAAGGTGCGCTCAATCGGGTGGTCGCCTATGCGATGCTTTCAGGCAAGCCGATCGACATGGACTTCACCCAGGCGACGCTCGCCGATGTCCTGCGCGCCAACCAGCGACGGGTGACGATTGACGAGATCCAGCGCCGGGTATGCGATCATTATCGCATCCGCCACGCTGAAATGAGCTCGGCCCGCCGCGCCCGTGAAGTGGCGCGGCCACGTCAGGTGGCGATGTATCTCGCCAAGCAGCTTACGCCCCGCTCGCTGCCGGAAATCGGCCGGCGTTTCGGCGGGCGTGACCACACCACCGTGATCCATGCGGTTCGCCAGATCGAGAAGCTGCGGGCTACCGATGCCGAGCTGGATGCGGATGTGCGGTTGCTGATGCGTCAGCTGGAGGGCTGATATCACTTCCGAACGGCATTGGACGTTCAGGCCGCTTCCGCCCTCGGCATCCGGTTCCAGGCATCGAGCGCCGCGATCTTGTAGGCTTCGGCGAGCGTTGGATAATTGAAGGTGTTCTCGATGAAATAATCGAGCGTGCCTTTGAGGTTGAGCACCGCCTGGCCGATATGGATCAGCTCTGTCGCGCCTTCGCCGATGATGTGGACGCCGAGCAGGCGCCGGGTCTTCAATGAGAAGATCATCTTCATCAGCCCGGTATTGAGGCCCATGATGTGGCCGCGCGAAGTCTCCCGAAAGCGGGCGACGCCGCATTCATAAGGAATGCCTTTTTCGCGGACTTCCTGCTCGTTCATGCCGACGGTCGAAATTTCGGGCACGGCATAGATGCCATAGGGAAAATATTGCGGCGCCGGCGGCATCGGCAGGCCGAAGGCATGGCAGGCGGCGATCCGGCCTTGCTCCATCGACGTGGAGGCGAGGCTCGGGAAGCCGATCACATCGCCGGCCGCGTAGATATGCGGCACGCTGGTCTGGAAGGTCTTGGGATCAACGGTGACGCGTCCCCGGTTGTCGGTGGTCAGCCCGCAATGTTCAAGCCCGAGATCGACCGTCGCTCCCATCCGGCCGGCCGCGTAGAGCAGCACTTCGGATCGAACCGCGCGACCATCCTCAAGCGTGGTGACCGGGCAGCCGCGCGCATCCTTCTCGATCTTGGCCACCGGCGACCCTAGCCGGATCGCCATGCCGCGATCACGGAGCTGGTGGACGAACTCCTCGATGATCTCGCGATCGATGAAATCGAGGAAGGTCGAACGCGGTTCGACCAGCGTTACCTGGACGTCGAGCGCGGAGAAGATGGTGGCATATTCGATGCCGATCACGCCGGCCCCGACGACGGTGAGACTGCGCGGGACGCGTGGCGTGTCGATCAGAGAATCGCTGTCGATGATGTTGACGTCATCGAACGGAACCGACTCGGGGCGGAAAGGAACGGTGCCGACGGCGATCAGCGCGCGCTCCGCCTGAACCGCGAGGTTGCTGCCATCGGAGCAGGCGATGTTGATCGTGTGGGGATCGATGAACCGTCCCACCCCGGCGATCGTACGCACGCCGTTGCGCTGGAACTGATGCTCCAACACGTCGACCTCATGCTCGAGCGTCTTGCCGAGACGAAGCCCCAGATCGTCCCCACAGATTTCTTTCTTGATGCGGTAGGCGTTGCCATAGAAGCCGCGCTCTCGCCACCCCGACAGGTTGAGGGCGGTCTCGCGCAGCGTCTTGGATGGGATAGTGCCGGTATGGACCGAAACGCCGCCGACGCGGCACCGGCCTTCGATCACGAGCACCGCCTTGCCGAGCTTTGCGGCCTGCACGGCGGCGCGGCGGCCCGCAGGTCCGCTGCCGATCACGACGAGATCATATGCTTCCATGGCTGCCCCTTTGCCAAGGCGTGCATCTACAACTCAGTGGTTACCGTCCCGATAACGACTGCCTCTCCCGTCTATTTCATGCTTATGTGGGTATGGTTAACGTAACTGGCCGCGAATGCAACCGCACCCCGGAACCTTATTGTTTCGGGGGCGGTGGAACGGAGATGCGGACTTCCTCGCCCGAATGGCCCGGGAAGTTGGTGAACATCGCCGTTACGAGGTTCGGAACGAGGCGGGGAAGGCTGTCATCGGTCGAACGTGCCTTGGCCTTGCCTTCGAACACGCGTGACCCATCACGGGTGCGGTTGATCTGCATATCGAGATAGCTGGTGTAGACTGTGTAGCTGTCGATGTCCTCATAGCCGCCCCAGTAGGGATAGTCCCAGCCCCAGTAGAAGGGCGAGCGATAACGCCCGAACCCGCCATAACCCCAGGGCCCCCATGGGCCATAATAAGGGCCGGGCCGACTGACGACTTTGGTCTGGCCGCCGTCGGCGCCATAATCGATATTGACGACCAATGTCGCGGTTTGCGGCGTCTGCGCCGGGCTATAACCCTTGGCGCGGAGCTGTTCTCCGACCAGCGCGGCATATTGTGCGAATTCAAGACCGCCTTCGAGCTTGGGATTGGTGGTCTGGACCACGAAGCTCTCCCCATTCGGCGGCGGCATCTGTTGGAAACGCGCCACGTCCGCCTTGAAAGGCGTCGCGCAGGCACTCAGCGCCAGAAGCGCGATCGGAACGAGGAATTTGGCCAGCGTGCGAGGCAATGACATGACGAATCCTCTCGAGACTAGAACCGTGCCGCCGCACGATTGTTTCATCTTATCTCATTAAGCCGCTGAACCGCTCTTGAACAAGTGGTGAACGTTCGTCAGCGCAGTCCCATTGCTCGGTAGGCGGCGTCCAGCGTCGGCCCGGCCAGTTCGGCGGCACGTTGTGCGCCGGCTGCAAGCAAGCGATCAAGCTCGGCCGGGTCGCGGCGGAATTCGGCAAGGCGGACCGTGATCGGCCGCAACGCCTCGACGATCTGTTCCCCGAGCGCCGGTTTGAATGCGCCGAAGCCCTGGCCTGCGAACTCGCTGAGTACCTCCTCCGCGCTCTTGTCCGTCAACGCCGCATAGATGCCGACCAGATTGCGCGCTTCGGGCCGGCCTTCGAGCGCCGCTGCATTGTCGGGAAGCGGTTCGGGATCAGTCTTCGCCTTGCGGATTTTCTGCATGATCAGATCGGCATCGTCGGTGAGGTGGATGCGGCTCATCTCGGACGGGTCGGATTTGGACATCTTGGCGCTGCCGTCACGCAGCGACATGATCCGCGCGGCGTCGGCGCCGATCAACGGTTCCGGCAGCGTGAACAGCTCGACCCCGAAATCGGTGTTGAATTTGGTCGCGATGTCGCGCGCCAGTTCCAGATGCTGCTTCTGGTCCTCGCCGACTGGCACATGGGTCGCCTGATAGAGCAGGACATCGGCCGCCTGGAGCACCGGATAGCCGTACAGCCCGACGCTGGCTCCTTCCCGGTTCTTGCCGGATTTCTCCTTGAACTGGGTCATGCGGTTGAGCCAGCCGACCCGGGCGGTGCAGTTCAGGAGCCATGCGAGCTCGGCATGCGCCGATACCATCGCATGACGAAACACGATCGAGCGCTGCGGATCGATGCCGGACGCCAGAATCGCCGCCGCCATCTCGCGGATGTTTGCGGCGAGCGTGGCGGGATCGTTATAGACCGTGATCGCGTGGAGGTCGGCAAGGAAGAACAGGCATTCGCTCCCGGAATCCATGGCATCCTGCATCCGCACCCAATTGCGGATCGCGCCGAGGTAATTGCCAAGATGCAGGTTTCCGGTGGGCTGGATGCCTGAGACGACGCGCATATTATTCCCCTTCAGGCCCCGCGACGGCGCAGCACTGCCTTGAGATCGGCCAGGCGATAGGCGCCCGTCACGAAGCAGGAGACGCCATAGACGCCAACACCGCCGCCGACCAGACCCGCCAGCGCGATGAACCGGATCAGCA
>Ga0065707_10000450_pt1 | contig 70667 bp, 65 predicted proteins | sample SwiRhicommuniRL3_FD_59094 | JGI IMG/M metagenome (GOLD analysis project Ga0065707, IMG submission 59094) | Switchgrass rhizosphere bacterial communities from Rose Lake, Michigan, USA - RL3 v2 (version 2) | ecosystem: Host-associated > Plants > Roots > Rhizosphere > Soil | place: East Lansing...
CGCCCATCCCGCGCCTTCGGAGCCCACCAAAGACAATCCACCGCGCACTTGTGCGCGGAGGCAATATTCCGGATCGACAGGTCCGGACCAGCGCCACCGATCGTCACCCGAAGAGACGAGACGGTGGCTAGGCCGGCGGCTCGGTGGAGCTTGGCGGACGGAGGCCGCCTAGCGGAATAGAGAGGGGTCGTACCAAAGGGCGAGGCGCCGTTCAACTCGAGTTGGCAGATTTGGCGTGTAGAAAGACAAAAACTAGCGAGTGTGCTATTCTATACAGAGATACAGAGATATGATTGAACGCTTTGCCGAAAATGAACGAACACCGGCGATGAGATCGAATTGTCTGTCCTTCAAGTATTAGCCGTTAGTTAGTGCTGAAGCGGCCAAATATGCTGAACCAAAATGTTTATGGCGTCTATCCAATGGTCTGATAAATCGAATGCAGACGGATACCGATATGGCTTTAATATAGTGTCATGGGCGGGGCCAAATGCAACCAGCCCCGACGTATGGAAGGAGGCAATTGACAAAATATATCGTAGCGGCATGCGAAGTTTTACCTTAGTGACTCATCGATTTGTAGATAAGAAGACCGGGCGTATCGCTGATAACAGTCAATTCGGCCTCACGGGTTCTCCTACTAACGGCGAGCTTGTGGCCGCTATCCTGGAGGGAAAGAGACTCGGTATGCAGGTAAGCATCAATCCTTTCGTTGAAATTGATAATCCGAACGGAATTGGACACGAATGGCGAGGGTCACTCGATTTTTCTGGTCCAGCACTAAGACAGTTTTTCAAACATTACGGCGGTTACTTGTCGGAGATGGCGAGCCTTGCAAGCGGTACGGGTACAGATAGACTGTACGTTGGCTCAGAATTGAAGGCATTATCAAGTAACCCTGACGCTCGCGCCCACTGGTCGGATCTCATTGGAGCTTTACGTGATATCGTTGGCCGTAAGATTCTCCTCACGTATGCGGCCAACCACGACGAGTATGTTCAGGTGCCGTTCTGGAGAGAATTGGATGAGATTGGGGTAGATGCGTACTTTTCTCTCGCTAGCCGGACAGAGGCAGAGGGTCGGGGAAAACCTTCCGTTGACCTTATCAAGAGAGCGTGGTTCCAGCACCTGAGAAGCTTGCATGCGTTCAGCAAGGAACAGGAGCGCCCGATTCTCCTCAGCGAGTGGGGCATAGTTCCGTTCGACCATGCGACCCATGAACCTTGGAACGGGCAACCGTCAGACGTGATGGATTCAGACGAGCAGATAAGCGCATATCAAGCGACAATAGAAGCCACTTTGGTTCAAGATCAATGGTTAAAAGGCATTCAATTCTGGCACTGGAACCTACAATCTGTATCGGGGAGTCACTTCGGTATTCGAGATGAGTCAAGAGTTTTTCGGCTGATCACGGAGTATTTGAATTAAGGGAGGATACAGGTTGAAGATCAAAAAGAAACTATTCCTGAGTCACAGTTCAAAAGACAAGCCGTTTGCTCATGGCCTGAGGACAGACCTTTCTTATTATCAGATTCAAGCTTGGTTGGATGAACCTGAACTATACATTGGAGATTCGCTCACTAAATGCATAACAGAGGCCATTATAAAGAGCGAGCACATTGGAATTGTTTTTTCTTCACACTCGATTTATTCTGAATGGGTAAAAGAGGAGATCCGGATAGCGCAGGCATACGGGAAGCCTGTGTTCCCCATTGTTCTAGAGCATGTTTCCGTTCCGGAGAACTTTCCCTTTGATCTGAACGATCACTTATATGCGGATTTCTCCGCTCCAAAGTTCTACGCCAGCAGTTTTCAACGACTGTTGAAGCTACTTGGCCACAAAATGCCATTGACCAGTCGGTTCAGTATTTTTTCGGGGATTTCGGGGCTCGGCTGGGAAAACGCATCGTGGGATTGTGAATACGACGAGAACTGCAACCGCTTCCATGCCGGTCAACAAGCCATTCGAATAAGAATGCAGGCTTTTGGGGGCGTTGCCTTTTCTTTTTGGAGTGGTATCGACACCACAGGTTATAAAGCCTGTGAGTTCTACATTAACGGGGGCGAGGAAGGGGGGCAGTGTCTAAAAGTCTACATCAACGTCACACGCGGTAATGGTGTTAGGAGGCCAGTAAGCATTCCGAAGCTCTGCCCAAATAAATGGGAGCGCATAACCATTTCACTCCGCGATCTCGAAGCCGAAAATATCGCCTTTGTCAAATTCAATTTGTCGGATACTTCAGGAAATGATTCGCCGGATTTATATTTGGCAAACATCTGCTTGGTAAAATAGCCTAAGGAGGCGGAAGGCATTGAATCAGATTCATAGAGCGCCGTGAAATACGCCAAGGCCTTGCATTGGAATAACCTGATAGAAAGTAAACGAAGCTTGCTATAAGAGGCTCTCTACACTCTCCAGTTCACGTATGATTTGTTTAGAGAATTCTCTCTCCGTTAGAACGCATCGCTTATTTTGTGGTCGTTTGGACTTTCGACCCGTGTCACGGTAATGTCTACATTCCTGCGATTCATCAAAGCTCAAGATGGATCGAAACGCGTTTTTCCAATCTATAAGCAGGTTTTTCCTATCCACGGAAATCTTCGACGCTGTCGCCTGAAGCAAGTCGCGAACGCGTATATAAGGCAATGATTTTTCGATGTTCTGGAGTTCCGTGAGGAGGTGGATGAAGCGCTTCACCTTGTCCGCCAATGGATCGATATCGACAGCGTAAACATCCAGAGCCTCTTGAGCGGCAGTTCGCTCCTGCAGGAGATGCTGTTGGCGATCCAGGTAGGTGGCAAGGTCGATAACTTCCTCCAGATAGCCGTCTGTTAGCCGGGCCAGTCGCTTTTCCACATTTCCCAAGCGCAGTTGAGCCGCGCGAATATGATCTGCGAGACGTCTTTGGCGCTTGGCGATAAGCTTCTGCAACTCACCAGTCAGGGCATCGCCGTTACCAAGCTTCGATTGGAGCCGGATAAGTGCGTGCTCAGCCTGATCCATAATCACATCTTCCCGAACGCAGGTAGTGGGACAGGAGCGATTGTGACAGCGGTAATAGGTCAGTTGACCTTTGAGTTCCCCCCTCAGGTTATACCCGCAAGACTGACATTTCAGGAGGCGGCGAAAAAGGAATTCGTGCTTTATGTTCCGGTGCGGCGTGCGGCCGTTGAGTATGTTTTGGACGCATTCAAACAGTTCGGATGAAATCAGAGGGGGATGGATGCCGGCAAAACGCTCGCCGGAATGTTTCAGGCGCATGATGCCCATATAGAATTCGTTGTTGAGTAGCGTGGATAGGCCGTTACGGGTCACCCGATTGCCGACGCGGTTGCGTAGCCCGAAGGCGTAAGCCGTTTGGCCGAGCTGATAGAGGCTATAGCTGCCGGTCGCGTACAATTCGAAAGTCCGCTTTACCAGCGGCGCCATTTCGGGATCGAGAACCTTTGGCTGACCTTTACCGCGATCAAGATAGCCCAGCGGTGCACGGAGCGGATAAAGGCCTTGCCGGAACCGGCCCCGCATCCCTTTGCGCACTTCCTCACGATGATTCCGAATGAAGTCGGCGGCGACAACGGCCTGAATATCGGCAGCTAATCGTCCACCGCGCGATTTGAGATCGAGGCTCTCATGCGCAAAATGGACCTCAACACCGCGATCGATGAGACCGCCAAGATCAGCCCAGTCTTTGAGATTGCGGGCGCTCCGGTCGATCTTATGGATGACGACCCCGTTCGCCTTCCCATGGTTGAGGAGTTTGAACATACGGTTGAAGATGGGACGCCCGCCTTTTGCAGCCGTCTGTTGTTCCTCGAACCACTCGACGATATCGAGTTCGTGCTGCACCGCATAGTGGCGGATCGCCGCTTGCTGTTCCTGCAAGGAAGATCCGTGGGCGCCCTGTTTGACCGTGCTGACGCGAATATACGCGTAGACTTTTTTCTTCATAGGCGATGGGGTTAGTCGAGTCCCAAAGTAGCACGACTCGCGGAATCAGGCGAATCGTCCAACAAGCCGGCTTGATCACACGCTTCGAACGAAGCGAGCAGAAGCTCCGCGAAAGGCTGAATCTCCCGGGTAGCGGCTTGCTGATCTTCAGCGCTCCAATCCGGAAACCAAGATTGGACGAGCGGGGAAATGTCGGAGCGGGGTTCGGTTGGCATAGATATCCAGGATAAGGTCGTTTGCGGAGCATCCAAAGACGCGGTTAGTTGCCTCCTGAGCCGTTTTTCGGCGCCTACGTTCGGCGCGAGGGCCGCGTTAGGCTGCATCCATGAACTCTTCCAAAAAGATTCCAACCCAGCGCACATCGGCGGCAATGCTGCCCAATGACGCCCTTGCCGAACTCATCTATGAGCACGCCACGGAGCGGACGCGCTTCGCTGCCTATCAGGATGGCGCGGTGACGCTGCACGATTCGATCGATCTGCCATCCGGCGAACGGTTGATGCCTATCGCGGCGCAGAATAACTTGATCCGCCATGCGGCGGTGCTGCTTCCCGCCCAGCCGGAAGACTATGGCACGACGGCCGACCTGATCGGTGAGATCGAGACCTATTTGCGGCGCTACGTCGATTTATCGCCAGCGTTTTTCGGGATCGCCACCCACTATATCCTGCTGACCTGGGTCTATGACGCCTTCAACGAACTGCCATATCTCCGCCTCCGCGGCGAACCGGGGAGCGGCAAGACCCGCGCGTTGATCGTCATCGGCTCGCTCTGCTACAAGGCGTTTCTGGCAAGCGGCGCGGCGACGGTGTCGCCCATTTTTCACACGCTCGACACCTTCCGGGGAACTTTCGTTTTCGACGAGGCCGATTTTCGCTTTTCCGACGAAAAGGCGGAACTGGTGAAGATCTTCAATAACGGCAATGTCCGTGGCTTTCCCGTGCTACGCACCGCCATATCCGCCAAGCGGGACTTCGATCCGCAAGCCTTCATGGTATTCGGCCCAAAGATCGTCGCCATGCGGAATGCCTTCGAAGATCGGGCCTTGGAAAGCCGCTTCATTACGGAAGAGATGGGTCAGCGGCCGATGCGTTCGGACATCCCGATCAACCTGCCTGATATCCAGCGGGCGGAAGCCCAGACGCTGCGCAGCAAGCTCCTCATGTACCGTTTCCGAACCGTGGGATCGATCGGGATCAACGACAGTCTGGTCGATCCGGCTTTGTCCTCACGCCTCAATCAAATCTTGGTGCCGCTCCTCTCCATCATCGATGACGCCGCCGTGCGTGCCGATATTGCTGCGGCGGCGCGAACACTTGACCAAAACCTTCAAGGCGAACGTGCTGCAACACCCGAGGCACATCTTTTGGAAGTGCTGAGCGAAGTGCTGGCGGACGCTACGCGGAAAGTCGTGCCGCTCGCCGAGATCGTCGCTTCGTTCGCGACACGCTTCGGAACGGAATATGAGCGCCCGATCACCGCCCGCTATATCGGAAGCCTGCTCCGCACCCGGCTGCATCTCGCGAGTTACAAAACGCACGGCACTTACGTGGTGCCCGTCGGAGAGAAAGCCAAGGCCGATGTGTTATGCGCCAGCTACGGCGTCACCCCGCACAAATTGATCTGATCGCGACATCCCCATGTCCCCACGTCCCCGAATGTGTCCGCCAGGGCACCTTCCTGCGTCTGGGTCGGAGGAGAATGTTCGACGAAAATGGAAGTACGAGCGCGACCACCTAAGCGTCGTGCCGAAAATCAAATCATATGGTTCAACAAACCATGTCGAACTACCTGCGCCGGGAACGCAGGGCGTGGGGTCTTACCCAACGGGAGCTGGCCGAATTGCTCGGCTGCCGCTGTCCCAAGCAGCTTTCGCGCATTGAGCGCGACGTGCGTCCGCCCAGCATGCGCGTACTGGTCGCTTCCAAAATACTCTTCGGATGCCCGGCACGGCGGATATTCCCACGCCTCTACGATGAGGTCGAGGAGCTGGTCATCCGCAACGCCTATCGTCTCCATCAGCGGCTTGAAGACAACCAGAGTGCGGGAGCGATGCGCAAGAAGGCGTTTCTGGAGGAGGTACTCAACCGCGCCGTAAACCGAACCAAATCAAACAAATCCTATGCCAAGAAAAACCTATCCTGATCTCGTGCTGGCTGTCGCACCCATGGCTCGTGGCTTTGCCTTTATACTTTTTGAAGGGCCGCTGGCGCCCTTCGATTGGGGCCTGTCCTTTTCGGAAGGCCATGCCAAAAATGCTCGCACGTTGGAGGGGGTGCGTGCGATCATTGAACGCTACCAGCCGAATACTCTGGTTCTCGAAGACTGCACATCCAAGAGTGTGCGACGATCGCCGCGTATCCGGGCGCTCGCCTTGGCCCTCGCACATCTGGCGGCAGCCAATCATATGGAGGTTCACAAAGTCGATCGGTCTATGATCCGTAACGCTTTTGCGACGGTCGGGGCCAGAACGAAATATGAGATCGCTCAGGCCATTGCGCGGGAAATTCCCGCGCTGAGCCACCGGCTGCCACCGTTGCGGAAAGTCTGGATGAGCGAAAATCCACGCCAGTCGCTGTTCGATGCGGCGGCGCTCGCAGCGACCTATTATGCGGGCTCGTCGCCAGGCCAGCCGCGCAGCACATGAAAACCAGCAACCCCTCCAATCAGGGCACGTCGAGACGAAACCCGGGGAGACCCGCACGTTCCCAGATGCCGTCCAGCAGAAATGGGCCGGGCTGGGGCGGACGGAATACCGGGCCGAAATCGGCCCAGGTCTGAAACAGCATATAGGCATTGCCTTGCGGATATTCCTGCGTCGCCAGTGCGATCATGCGCGCGATCCGTACGGCGTCACTGCCGACATTCAACACCAGAATCGGCGCGGTCAGCTTGAGATGGTCGCGATATTCCGTGCATCCGATATACCGCTCATATTGCATCAAACAGCGTAGGAAGCTCTTGCGGTTGAAGTTGGCCGATGTCGCCGGTTCGGTCCCGCGATCGGCCTCCACCAGAAAAAAGCGAAACCTGCGACCGCGATCCGTTTGATACTCCAGTCCGAAGAGTGCGTCCGGCAGCAAATCCGTAAGCCTGTCGCGACCATTCAACCGCTCGGCTATCGTGGTGCGGTAACGCAGTTCCACCTGCGCCCGTGCCAATATCTCCGATTGCGGGATATAGCGGAGGTCGGGGCGGCCAAGCGTCGCCAGTTCAATCGATGCCGTGATGCAGCTCACCATAAAGCCGTGCAGCCAGGGACCAGACGGGGTTGATCTTTCCAACCACAACCCAGCGTTCCTGAGCGCCCGGTTGGCGGCCGGCGTCAGATCATAGACGAGCTGATTGTAGCGGCTATCGATCGTGCGGAACTGCTGCGGCGGTCGCGAGAGATACGGGCCACCGTTGGGCGTGTTGTCTTCGTTGAACAGGTCGGTCAGGCGCTCCCGCGCCCGCTTATCGCTGCGGCCGAGGTGCCGTCCATATTCGAGCAGAAAGGATGACGGCAGTGGCCCGTGTTCGCGGAGCTTGGCGAACCAGAGGAGGTCGCGTTCTTGCGGCGTCACCCGTTTGCCGGTGGAGACCGGCCGTAACCGCTTCCGGCGCTGGATCGCATCATGGCTGTCGCGATCTTCAACTACCACCGTTCTCCGGCCTCGGTATCGATATGACCGGGATCGGGCGGCTGTTCGGTTTCGCCCGCCTGTTCGACCGGCTCGTTTTCCTCGGAGTGTTGAGTCTGGCCGAGCTTTGAATAATGCACGGCGTAGCGCTCGCGCATACGTTGCCGGAGCGCCGTGCGCTCGGATGCGGCCATGACTGGCCGATCCTCCATCGCGCCAAAGGGGAAGGCCAGCGGCAGGGCCGTTTTCGTTATGCCGCGCACATGGGCGGCGAAATGGCCCTTGGACTGGGCTTCGATAAAGGCGGGATCACAATACAGCATCGGCGCCAGTGACCGTGCATCCTTGGCCGACACGCCACCGGCGAACTTGATGGCGGTGTTGGCTCCAAAGGCTTCCTGAAGCTTGGGGTCGAGCTGCCCGAGATATTGGTGCGCCAACACCATACCGACATTCATCTTGCGGGCCTGCGCCAGAATCAGGCCGATATTGCGGTCGAAATAGTCCGCCGCCTCGTCGATATAGACTATCGTCGGCAGGCGCTGCTCGGACGGCAGCGTGGCGCGTTCCTGCGCCGCCTGGGCGATCATGGCGATGAAGAAACGCCCGAAGATTTCGGTGCCCTGCTCTTTCAAGAGATCCTTGGCCGTATTGATGAGGATGACCTTGCCGGCGTTCATCTCGCTGAACAGATCGAGCTTGGAACGCGGGTGCGAGAACATGCGCTCGAAGGTCTGGTTTTCGAGGATGCCCCAGAGCCGTCGCAACACCTGCTTCTTGGTCTGCTCGAATTCCTTGGAGGCGAACTCGGTTTCGAAGAAGTGCCGGGCGGTACCGGAGAGCTTGGCGATATGGGGAGCGAATGTCTGCTGGCTTCCGGGCTCCATCAGTTCCCGGAGTGTATGGATGGTGGCGTCCGGGACATGGAGCATCAGCCGGGTAACGTAGCGAAAGATGACATTTTGCTTCTGCGTCATTTCGGCCGAAAGAAGCGTTCCCAACACGAAATCATACAGTTCGAGAATGGAGTTGGTGAGCCGCTCGCGCTCCAGCAGCTCGTAGCCCTGGAGCCGTTCGATCCCTACGTCGAATAAATTGAGCGAGACGGGCCATTCCACGTCGGTCGGGTCGATAATCACCGCCCGCTCGTGAAGCGGCCTTCCTGGGGCAAATTCGGCCAGATTCGCGATAGTACGGATCAGGTCACCGTGACTGTCGAGCACGATGACTGTACGCTCGCCTTCCTCCACCGCGGTCAAATCCTGGCCGATCAGATATTGGAGGGTCTGGGTCTTGCCGTGGCCCGAGCCCGCCACGATGTGGTGATGCTCAAAACGGGCGGCCGTCGGGATCGTGAAGGACAGACGTTGTTGGAACAGCTTTTCGAGCGGTGTGTCGGCTAGATACGCAGCAACTAGCGCAGCTGGGTCCTTGGCATAGAACTGACCGGGATATATCGGTGCTCGGTTGAAGCTGCGCGGATCGGCCGGGTTGCCGCCCGAGGCCGTAATGAGGTTGCGCTCCAGCTGATCGCGGAGGCGCGGCAGGAGCGTTTCTTCTTCCGGCCCGGCCAGCACGGGCCGGAGCATCCCTTCCGTGACCGCGCCGATATTGCCCAGGCTCCGAAGAAGCTCGGTCGGCACGGTGATGCCGTCCTCCGATTCGGCCTCATCGAGTGGCGCGGGCCAGGCGGCGTAGAGCGGCTCCAACAGCGCGATCAGGGTGCCGCACAAGCGACCGCAGGTCTCCTGGAAATTCTCAGCCATGCGCCGATGGAGATTGAGCCAGTCGCGAATTTCCCAATATTCCGTGACGGAACGTTTCTCCGACCAATCCAGCTTTGGGAGCAGGAACAGCTTCTCATAGGCGAAGAGGCCGCAGACGAGCTGCCAGATGACGATGGCCTGGTCGTGATCGTCCGGCATGCCGAAGTGGCCGGACACCGCCTCCGCCAGCTGCAGCATCAGGAATTGGCGTCCCTCCTCGTCCGTGATGCCGTGCTCTGCAAAGAGTCCCTCCACGCGCGCGTAGAGCGCCCTGGTTTCGGCCTCGTCGTTGGGCCGGAAGAGCCCGTGCGTGAAGGCGTGGAATCGGGCTGAAAGGTGGAGCGGCACTAAATGCCCTTCAGAATCACCTGGCGGGCTTCATCTTTGGGAAGCGCCTCGATGCGATGATGCTCGGTCCCATCCCACTGCTTGGCGCTTTCCATGACCTGACGGAGATATCCGACCACCGTCTCAAGCCAGGCTTCCTTGCGGGCTAGTTCCACCACGCTTTTGCACTTGAAGTGGCGGCCGTGGAGGAGATCGCGGACGAAAATCGTTTCCCGCTTCTCGTTGAAATACCAGAAACCGGCTCCCAATCCCACCAACGCCGCCAGCATGCCCGCCAGCACGAAACCCATCGGCTTTGAGATCAGGAAAAGCACCAGCCCGGCGGCAATAAGGCCGAGTACGATGGAGTTGCGCAAGAGATCGGGCTGGGCCACCTCGATCAGCATGGATTCGTCAAACTGGTAACGCTTGACCACGGCCTGCTCGTCCGGGTCCAGCTCAACTTTGCCCCACAGCTTGAAGGTAACGCGCCGCACCCCGTTGCCGGTCTGCTCGCGCCTAAAAAGTAGGTCCATGCCCTTCCTCCCCCTTAGAAGAAGCGACCTCTATTTTTCAGCATTCAAGCGTATTGCACTATGCGACGTCAAGTACCCATCGATCGGTTACACAAAACCTCCCGCGCCAAGTTCATTGGCATGATCGCACCAATGAAGTCAGGCGTGACACGTGATCTTGCGAATTGCGCATAGCCAACAATGGAATCCTATGTCTGGGGATCGAGAAACCTCGCCAATGGGGATACAGGTTGGTCACAAAAAGGGATGTTCTTCTACCCCATACAACTCTCGAGTTTGCCGGAGAAACGCGGCTTGCCCGCCATAGCTTGGATGCCGCACCTTTACGATGGCGGTTCCACCGGAGATTTTGCCAAGAACCTTCTCCGCGTCATTGCCGACCGCAATCAACTTCTTTGGCCGGACAAGCCGAATGAGTTGGTGAAGTATCTCAGCCCCGACTTTTCGCTCGCGGGCATTGTGCGTCCTATTAGTAAATGGGGTGTCGGGCTCATGGGGGTGGAGCGGAAACACATTCCAAAGGAAGATTGGAGTCGGAATGCGTTCAAGCATCTCCCAGATGATGGTGGCGGTTCGCTCTGAAACCGGCGGCCCAAGTGTCGGCCTTGTCTGACTAATACCCCAGCGGGATAAATGGTCGTGAAAGTGGACATCATCGGTGAGCGCCATGCCCGTGCGGCGGCCTCCGCGGAACCCGAGGTCACGGCCCACCCAGATTGAATCGACCTCTACCCGCTCAGCTATTTCAAGCATTTGAAGGAGCAACTGCGAACGTCGCACTGGTGCGTCATCTAGATCGTGAACGAGACATCGGTCGGAATAGGGGTTGAACGTATTTGCGAACCGCAACGTGCTGAGCTGAGCAACGAATTGAATTGGCGTCATGAGTTTCCTCGTCAGAGGGGCCTATACGCGATTGTTCGGGCCTTGCGATCCCCAACCACCACTCCACCCTTATGCGCTCGCACCTGTCGGAACACGGCGTATCCATCAAGGATGGCCCGTTCCCATAAACTGAGGGGGCATTTTTCGACCTCGTACCCTTTCACGAAATCGGCAATGGTTTTCAGCATATCGAATGAAACGGACTTCTGATTTTCGAAGAATTGCAGCTCCTTCGCGCGGGAGAAAATCCAGGCCGTCAGCCCTTCTTCAACGACGATCGCGCGACCGCCATCCTGCGCCTCATCCACCGTCTTGTCGCTCTTGCGCTTCTGCTTGATCAACGCACGCATGGTCGGCGACCAGTGTAGAATGGCGGCATGGGCGAAGTGGAAGACATCGTGAAAGCGATAGTCGTCCGCATCCAGGATATTGTCGGTCAATGGGTCGCCAACGAAGACCCCATTCCAGCGAAGGTAGCACTGTTCGCTTTGCCGCTGCGTGATTTCAATCTCAAATTGATCGGGGAGCCGCTCCTCGGCTTCAAAGCGACTATCGAAGATGGGTAAGGTTTCAGGGTCAGGGGTAACGAAACGGCTGCTTGTCTTCGCCAGATTGCTTCGCGCCACATCGCCAAAGGGGACGCCTGAAACCTGGAGGGCTTTCAGATAGCAGTCGATGAAGGGAATCAGGACGGCTTCGGCATTGCTTGGGTCAAGCGAAAGCCGGAGCAGGTGTGAAGCTGCCTCGCCCAAGGTAAGCAAGGCTTCGTCGAGCGCGGCGACTTGACGCGGAATCATGATGCGCGACAGAGTGCCATTCTCCATGTCGCTCGCGGCTAGGATGGAGGTGTAGTCGTCGCCTGCGATGGCTTTGCCAAGCAAGTCCTCCAAGGACAAATTCAGGCGCCGGCAGAGGGCCGCCAAATACCACAGGGTGTCACCGAACTCCTCTTCAACCGCCCGGCGGTAGCCAACGAACACAGCTCCTTCCCGGTGGTGCTTTTTTGCGGCAGTCATGATTCCGCCGACCTCGCCAAACAATCCAAACAGGACCGGCCGGATTTCCGCGGGCATCTTGTCGGTCGGCGCGATCTGCCGGACATAATCGTCAATCAACATGGTTGCCGGCGGTGGAGCGTCAGCCATCTTCGCGCACCCAGTCCAATGGTCTGCCATAGTAGCCAGGCTCGCCAAAGGTCCGGAGCCACGCCACGAACTCATCGATCCAGTCGGCATCTTCCAGGCATTTCCGCTTCCTCACCTTGCGACAAAGATCATAGCGGTCAGCATCTCGAAAGGCCGCAGGGACTTCGGGGCCTTCGCCGCCGAAATAGTAATAATCCTCGCTGATCAAGATCCGATCGGTGCCGGTATCCCGACTTGTGTGATCGGCTCTTTGGGACCCGTCCAGATTGGTATGAAAACAGTCCAGTTGCAGCCATTGGCTGTCGTCCGCCGAACGATAATAGACGTTGTCGCCGCAACTTTGTTTCCGACTGCCTCGGCGGAACGGCCTCTTGCGAGCAAACCGCGGGTCAGACCAGTATGACCGAAAATCCGTTGTTCCCGTAACCCGCGTTGCATGGACCAGCCGCCCACCGCGATTGACCTTCTTATCGGCACTGCCAGTACCGACGACCCAATCACCAACGTTGGCGGCCCCTCGAATGTCCGGTTTGCACGTGGCCAGCGTGCAGTAGCCATAAAACGGATTCGGAGCGAATCCGCTATCATATCGAACGACGTAGGAGAAAAGACGGGTCAATCGGTCAGCCCATCAGCACCGATGAGGTGTGATGGGGCGTTTCTCGTAGGGGGCGCCGTCGGGCTTTTCCCATACGTCGCAATCCCCGTTGATGGCGTCGATGATCGAACTGCCGTTCCAGCCGATGATCGCATCGGCATAGTTGTTAAGCGCGTCGGGCAAGTCGCAATCCCTGGCCCCTTGTTCCCAGACACCGACAATCCGCTTGCCGAGCTTATGGGCGTATTCGATTTCCCAATTAACCCATGAGCTGTTCTTGGTGTCGGGCGATACATAGACCAGCAGTGTTCCCGCCCAATTAATCTGGGGCGCAAGGATTTGAGATTTGATGTAGTCCTCGGACTTCGCGTTGTTCGGATTGCTGGAATTGATCGACGAGTCTCGAATGTTCATCCCATTCTTCGCCAGCAAATCCTTTATTTTTCCGAGGCCCGCATCATCCTCGTGGATGTGACTGATGAAAACATTTCTTGTCTGGTCGGCCATGGATACCCCCCATTCACCATGCTCTCGCACATGGGTGAGGGCTTTTAATCTTTCAAGACCATCCGATACATTTGGCTGCGGTATTTGATGAGTGACTGGTTCACACGCTCCATATCCGTCTTTAGCTCATTATATTTGGGGAATTTTTCCTGTATGAGCTGCGGATCAAGCACCTCTTCGCCGGTGCCTTGGTCGTATTTTCTCAATTCACGGTCATACCAATGCCGGAAGCGCGCTTGCCAACGAGTCAGGTGAGGGCGAAGCCCTTCATTCAACACTTCAATCGACAGACGGATAATTTTTTGCGTGCTGTCTCTGCGGACTTTTTGAGCTGGAATGCCTTTTACAAGCTCGCGCGTTACGGTGAAGAATCCGTACCAGGAATCATATATCTCTGAAATCACATCATGTTCGAAATCGATTGGAAGCCCAATCTTCCGGGTGCTCAGCTCCACCCAGATCGCATAGGCAACCTGTTTGTCGGTCATGTTGGGTTTAAAGGTGAACTTCTGGTCGCCAATCCCGATGTCTGCCTGATCGATCTCGAAATTCTTGAAAGTGAAGCCCCCGGCATAGATGCGCCATACGATTAGCAACACCGCAGTCGCGAGGCCGATGACCAAAAGCCAGACACTCGTGGACAAGGTCAGAGTGTATTCCGTCTTGTTCCAAACAAGCGCCAAAATAGTCTCTGCGGAATCCGACGCAGGAGGCGAGAGCGCGCTATTCATATAGGGCGTTTAAGCGCGCTGACCGCATGTGTCACGCTTTACAAGGCAATTGGGTGACCGGGCTCACAATCCCGGTCACCCGCTCCTTCAGAAGGAGTGTCGGCTAGGCGCTTCGCGGCAATCCAACCGTTTCTGGAGCCAGTCTAAGACTTCAGCCTCAACCCACCCCACTCGGCTAGGGCCAAGGTGTACCCGTTTGGGGAATTGCCCGGCCCTTTCCAATCGTGCGACGTGCTGCGGTGAGTACAGAACAAGCTCCTTGAGCTGACGCTTTGATAGTATCCTCATCACGATGTTCCCATGAAGAGAGCATCGCGATGCCCCGGTTACGACAATACCCCGAGGTGGGCTGACGCTATCAGGATCGCGAGGAGTCGCCAAATCAGTGCTCATGGCTGCACATGGCAAAACACGTGCGCGAGTTACCTATGCGCTACCTGAAGCGCACTAGGTAGTGGCGAAATATAGGCTAAGTCCTTGAAAAACTGGAGCGGGCGAAGGGATTCGAACCCTCGACCCCAACCTTGGCAAGGTTGTGCTCTACCCCTGAGCTACGCCCGCTCTGGCGTTGTGCGAATGCGTGCCGAAAAGCCCGCATCGCTGTGAGGCGGCGGCTGCTACCATGCTGTTCGTCCCGGGGCAAGTGGCGATCAAGGCGGGCAAGCATGTCTTCTGCGAATGGCGGTTTGGACGAGCATCGGGCGTGATCGTGCCAGTGACGCACAAGGATCACATCCTCGCCCAAGGGCGGCTAATTCGCGGTGGTGTCGTATCGGCGGGAGGCGGAGTCGTCTGCTCCAGACGATCGTCGACGCCGCCGCGAGTGGCGAGCGCCGAACCTTCGCCGGCCGACCAGACTGTGGCTTGACCCTAAGGGGGTTGGCAACACACCCTTCAACCCCACATAAGCGCCACAACGCAGGAGACAGTCAGGTGGCGACTTTGGGGATGAGCGCGGCAGAACGCAACGCGATCGAGGCGTTCAAGCGCGATGTCGTCGATCCGTCGATGACGAGCCTGATCATCCTTGATTTCTGGGCGGAATGGTGCGGCCCCTGCAAACAGCTTGGGCCAGTGCTTGACAAGGTCGCGCAGGATTATGCTGGCCGCGGCGTCAAGCTGGTCAAGATCGACGTCGATGCCAACAAGATGGTTGCCGCGCAATTCCGCGTGCAATCGATCCCGACGGTCTACGCGATGTTTCAGGGTCAGCTCGTCGCCGATCTCACGCCGATGCGAAGCGAAAGCCAGCTCAAGAAAGCGCTCGACCAGATCCTAAGCCAGCTTCCGGTGCAGGGCGAGGACCAGCAGAAGGAACAGGATGTCGCGCCGCTGATCGCGATGGGCGAAGACGTGCTGGCGTCCGGTGATGCCACGCGCGCGCTTTCCATCTTTGACCAGCTGTTCGACATGGCCCCCGATACGCCTGCGATCATCGCCGGCCGCGCCCGCGCGCTCGTCCAGCTCAACAGGGGTGACGAGGCGCAGGCGATCCTCGATGCGGTCGAGGGTGAGGCTGCCAAGGACCCGGCTATCGCGCAGGCCAAGGCGGCGCTGGCGCTGGCGCGTGAGGCGCAGCCCGTCGACGATCTTCAGGGGCTGATGGCGCAGGTGAAGGCAAATCCTGAAGATCTCGATGCCTGTTTCCGTCTTGCCGGGGGGTTGATGGCGGTAGGTGACCGTGACCGCGCGGCCGATACGCTTCTCGCCATGATCGGCCGCGATCGCGACTGGAACGAAGGCGCGGCGCGCGAGCGGCTGCTCAAGCTGTTCGAAGCGGTCGGGCTGGCCGATCCCTGGGTCAATGCCCAGCGCCGCCGCCTTTCGGCGCTATTGTTCGCATGACGACCGAAGTCACCCAGCGGCTTTCGATTTTCCCCTTGCCGGGGGCGCTATTGTTTCCCCGCCTCAACCTCCCATTGCACATTTTCGAACCACGCTATCGCGCCATGGTCAGCGACGCGCTCGCTCGCGACCGCCGCATCGCGATGATCCAGCCACGGACCGAAGGGCTGGTTCCGGATTTATACGAAGTCGGCTGCGTCGGCCGTATCGCTGGCGTCGAGGCGCTGGACGACGGCCGCTATAATATTATGCTGGAAGGGGTGGCGCGCTTTCGCATCCGCTCCGAGATCGATGCCACGACACCGTTCCGGCAGGTCGAGGCCGATTTCGGGGGTTTTCTGGATGATCCAGGCGAGACCTTACCCTTCGTGCTGCGCGCCGACTTCGAAAGCGAGGCGCGCCGTTTCGCCGATGCACGTGGGATCGCGCTGGATTGGGACGCGCTGTTGACGCTTGATGACGAGATGCTGATCAACGGCTCGGCCCAGGTCGCGCCGTTCGATGTCGCTGCCAAGCAGGCGCTGCTGGAGGCGCCGACACTCGTCGATCGGGCTGACCTGATGGTGCAATTGCTCCGCTTCTTCCGCGATCAGGGGGAGGGAGACAACCGGGTCACTTTGCAGTGAGCGCATTGCAGCTGTCGCCCAGCCTGATTGACATTCTGGTCTGCCCTGCCACTCGGCAGCCGCTTCGCCTGAGCCCCTCAGGAACAGGGCTGATCTCTGACGCTGCCGGGCTGATCTATCCGATCCGGGATGGTGTACCGGTGCTGGTGATCGAGCAGGCTATCCCGATCGATGAAGGCCCGTCCTAAACTTCCAGCCCCTGCAGCAGCCTGGGCAGATGCCCGGCCTCGCCGCGAGCCTCGGCCATGAAGTAGCGTTTGAGGGGACTGAACCGCTCTACCGCCCTCATGCCAAATCGCCTGAGGGCGCGTGCCGGGCGGCCGGGGATACCGAACAGGCGAGTAAAGCCGTCGGTTGAAGCCGACACCATGAGCGAATCCAGTGAGCGCCAGCGCTCGTATCGCGCCAATAGCTGCGCATCACCCGGATCAAGGCCGAGGCGGGTGCCCTCCACCAGGATTTCCGTCAGCGCAGCGACGTCACGCAGTCCGAGATTGAGCCCCTGTCCGGCAATCGGGTGAATACCATGCGCGGCATCGCCGACCAGCGCCAGCCGTTCGCCGGTGATCTTCGCGGTGTGATGGAAACCAAGGGGATAGCTCGAGCGTGGTGACGCGAGGGTAATCTCGCCGAGCATGTCGCCCATCCGCTTCCGCACCTCGGCGAGCCATGCACGGTCGGGCAGATCCAGGAAGGCGGGCGCATCGTTCGCATGGACCGACCAGACCAGGCAGCAGCGGTTCCCCGGCAGCATCGGCAACAGCGCGAACGGCCCGGCGGGATAGAATATCTCGTGGGCGATGTTCCGGTGCGGTTTTTCATGAGTGATCGAGGCGATCATCGCGACATGATCATATTTCCACTGGGCGATACGGATGCCGGCCGCCTCGCGGGTCGGGGAACGGCGGCCTTCCGCGCCTATCAGCAGGCTGCCGGTGCAAACGCGCCCGTCATCGAGGGTGACACGGACACTCTGTGCATCGCGCACGACCTCGATCGGCCGGGCAGGAGCGAGCAGGGTAAGGTTGGCGGCTGCCAAAGCACGTTCCCGCAAAGCGACGCGAACGGCACGATTCTCGAACATGATGCCGAGCGCGTCGTCGTCTTCATCGGCGTCGAATTTGAGCGATTCGGGCGACAGGCCATCGCGCACCTCGATCCGCCTGATCTCGCAACCCTGATCCTTGATCAGCGCGCCGACGCCAATTGCCTCGAGCATGCGCCACGAGGCGCTGGCAATCGCCGAAGCTCGCCCATCGAAGCCAACCGAAAGCTGGGCGGCCGGATCGGCCGGATCGATCACGATTGATGAAAGACCATGCGCATCAAGTGCTATGGCCAGGGTCAGGCCCACCAACCCCCCACCGAGAATGATGACATCGTTACGTTCCATGCGCCGAACCTAGCGGGCGCATGGGGCTGCGTCACCAGCGAAGCTGCGTTTTGATCAGCGGGTGGCAGGAATGGGCTCTGCCCGTGCCGCGTCTTCGATCAAATGGCGATCGTCATGATCCCAGGGATGAAAGCCGGGCCTGAAAAAGGCGAACCAGCCTTGTAGCATCTTCCGCATCATCCCGGGCCGGAACAACATGAATGCCAGCACCGCCATCGCGATGCGGCGCCTGCTGAAACCATCCTGCCGTAGCAGTTCCAGTGTTGCGCAGAGCCGGTCATGGAAAAAGCGGCGGGTGATGGGGATCATCAGCCGGGCGCGCATCGACCAGCGCCGCCAACCGCTCCAGTCACACGTCGCATGCAGCCACATGTCGAACGCGACTCCCTTATGCTCGATTTCCTCTATGCAATGCCAGCGCCACAACCGGGCGATCTCCGGATCGCTCCCCCGCAGATGTCGTGGGTTGGAAAGCACCTCATTGCCGAAAACGGCGGTCAGATGCTCGAGCGCGATGGTGGCCGCGAGCCCGACCAGAGGGCCTCGCTGGCGAAGCATATCGAGCCGCCGCGCGACGCGAGCTTCGAGCGGTTTGATGTCATAGCCGGCCATAACCACTCGCCGATTGAGCGCGTTATGCTCACGGGCATGGATTGCCTCCTGCTTGATGAAAGCATCGATCTCGGCGGCGAGCTTCGGCTCCGCGCTGTCCCGGAAGTGCCGGAGCACATCTATGAAGAAGGCTTCGCCGAGGGGGAAACTGGCCGACATGGCATTATAGAAAGCCGTCGCTACCGGATCGCCGGCCAGCCACCAGCGCGCGGCCAACGGCGTCCGATCGAACTTGCGGTCACGCGGCCGGATGGCAATGCCATCCGGAGTGCCTATCGGCTCCATATAGCTCATGGTGCCGCTCTTAAGAGACACTGTTTTCCGTTACGTTAACGTATCGGAGCGGGTTTTCCGGGAATTATTGGGCTTTTTAAGCCGTAAGTCTCTGACTCTTGACCCAGACTCGGTTAGCGGCGATTCTTGCGCCCAGGATTATTTTCGCCTGATCAATGGCGACGAATCCCTGATTGAGCGCGAATGGACTCGATATGGTGACGATCAGCATGCCGGCGGCGGCGATTCCAGGCTGGCGCGAACGGCTGCAAGGCGTGGCACGACGTGGCGGTGCCATGGCGGCGGCGCTGGGCGTACTGGCGCTCGTGCTGGTGATTGGTTTCGCGCTGGCGAGCTATCATCCAGGCGATCCTTCACTCAATACGGCTGCTGAAGGGCCAGCCCGCAACCTGCTGGGACCCATCGGCGCCTGGACGGCCGATCTGCTGCTGAGCCTGTTTGGGCCGGCCATCGCGCTGGCGCTGGCATCCCCGCTATTGGTCGCGTTGCGGCTTTGGCGGGGCGCCCCCACCGGACGTTGGGGACGGGACCTGGCGCTCGTCATGCTTGCCGCGACGCTGATCGGTATCGCGCTTGCGCTGTTCCGCGGAGGTGCGATGGCTGGTCTGCCTGCCGGGTTGGGCGGTGCGATCGGGCTGACTGTTTCCGCGCTCGCACAGTCGGCGGTGGGCCTGCTGCCTTCGCCAGTATGGGACTTTCCTGTTCGTGCGTTGATCGCACTGCTGGTCGCGGGCGGCGGTCTCGCGCTCTGGATATACGGACTACGGCTTGATGAGGCCGAGCGGAGCTGGTTGCTGCACTGGTTCCGGTCCGCTTCGCCGATGGGACGGGATAGCCCCGCGGTCATCACACCGAAGCCCAAGCGCGCCCAGCCGCGTGCACTCGTGGAGCCGGTGGAGGATGCGCCGCGCCCGGTGATCGCCGAACCCGCCCGCGCCAGGAGCGAAGCGCCGCGACAGCCGCGCGACCGTCAGACCAAGCTCGACCTGCGTGACACCTACACGCTGCCGCCGATTGATCTGCTCAAGGCCGCTCCGCCGTCTTCCACCGGCCCGATCGATCGGGCCGCGCTCGAGCGCAATGCCCGCCTGCTCGAATCGGTGCTCGACGATTTCCATGTGAAGGGCCGGATCGTCGAAGTGCGCCCCGGCCCCGTAGTGACAATGTACGAGCTGGAGCCAGCCTCGGGCATCAAGGCAAGCCGGGTGATCGCGCTCGCCGACGACATTGCCCGGAATATGTCCGCGCTGTCGGCACGTGTCGCGACGATTCCCGGCCGGACCGTCATCGGCATCGAGCTACCAAACGCCAGGCGCGAATCGGTCGTTCTGCATGAGCTGGTGTCGAGCGACGCCTATGAGGATCATGCCGCCGGCCTGCCGCTGATCCTTGGCAAGAACATTGCCGGCGATCCGGTGATCGCCGATCTGGCGCCGATGCCGCATCTGCTCGTTGCCGGCACGACCGGATCGGGCAAATCGGTTGGCCTCAATTGCATGATCCTGTCGCTGCTCTATCGGCTGACACCGGAGCAGTGCCGGATGATCATGATCGATCCCAAGATGCTCGAACTCAGCATCTATGACGATATTCCACATCTGCTGTCGCCCGTCGTTACGGAGCCGCAGAAAGCGATCCGCGCGCTGAAATGGGCAGTCGAGCAGATGGAAGATCGCTACCGGATGATGGCCTCGGTAGGCGTCCGCAGTCTCGCCAGTTTCAACGACAAGGTCCGCACCGCCAAGGCCAAGGGCCAGACGCTCGGTCGCCGGGTCCAGACCGGCTATGACGCTGAAAGCGGCCAGCCGATCTACGAGGAAGAGAAGCTGGAATGCGAGGTGCTGCCGCAGATCGTCGTGATCGTCGACGAGCTGGCCGACCTGATGATGACCGCCGGCAAGGAGGTCGAGTTCCTGATCCAGCGCCTTGCGCAAAAGGCACGCGCGGCTGGCATCCACCTCATCATGGCGACGCAACGGCCGTCGGTCGATGTCATCACTGGCGTGATCAAGGCCAATTTGCCGACCCGGATCAGCTTCCAGGTCACTTCCAAGATCGACAGCCGCACCATCCTCGGCGAACAAGGCGCCGAGCAGCTGCTCGGCAAGGGCGACATGCTCTACATGCCTGGCGGCAAGCAGATCGCGCGCGTCCACGGGCCGTTCGTCTCGGATGAGGAGGTTCGTGCCGTTGCCGATCACTGGCGCGGGCAGGGCACGCCCGATTACATCCAGGCGGTCACCGAAGAGCCGGAGGACGGCGGCTGGGCAATGGAAGGTGCGCCGACCGGCCCGGACGATCCCGAGACCCAGATGTATCACAAGGCGGTCCAGCTCGTGATCGAGAACCGCAAGGCCTCGACAAGCTGGCTCCAGCGCCAGCTCCGCGTCGGATACAACAGCGCCGCGCGGCTGATTGAGCGGATGGAAAAGGACGATATCATATCCACCCCCGATCATGTCGGCCGGCGCGAGGTGCAGGTCGATGTCGCGGACATGGGGCGGTTCCTCGGCCGATAAGGTTCAAGACGGGTTCAGCGGCACCTCGTCATGGGAGAAATATGACAAAGCTATTTCCGCTGATTTTCGCTACACCCGCCCTCATCGCCGCTGCGCCATCACCGCTTGAACAGGTCTCGGCGCACCTCAAGGCGGTGCAGACTATGACGGCCTCCTTCACCCAGACCGACCGCAATGGCGGCACATTGGCCGGCAAGCTGCTGCTCAAGCGGCCGGGATCGATCCGTTTCGAATATCCGCCATCGGCCAAGATGCTCGTGGTGGGCGACGGCAAGGCGCTGACAGTGATTGATTATGCGGTGAAGCAGGTTTCGCGCTGGCCGATCGGCGATTCGCCGCTATCCGTGCTGCTCAACCCCAAGGCCGATCTCTCGCGCTTCGCCAAACCGGTGCCGTCAAGTGATCCCAATGTCCTGGTGATCCAGGCGCGCGACGCCAAGCATCCGGAATTCGGGGTGATCTCGATTGGCTTCACGCGTCGCGCCGGGGCTCCGGCGGGATTGATGCTGGAAGGCTGGTCCGTAATCGATGCTCAAGGCAACCGTTCGACGGTGCGGCTCTCCGATCAGCAATTCAACATGCCGATTTCCGACAAAGCGTTCCGTTGGAACGACCCACGCCCTGTCGGACCCAAACATTAAGCGAGCCATTCATATTGGCGACAGGATGAGCGGCGTAGAGAGGTTCTCGCGGCTCACCCCGGTCGGGATTTCCCCCCCTGTTGCCCGGCATTGGTGTGGCCCGCCTGCGTGACGAACGCTAGGTCGGCCCTCGTTCCCTGCCCCCGGAACGAGGGCCTTTCCTTGCCCGCCCCGCTACCAGATGAATGGTATGAGCGCGTAAGTACGCGAAACATAAGTGCGATAGCTATCCGTAAATATCCGTAACATAAGCGTTTCTTCCTGGCGCAGCTTGATCCGCATGCCGAGCGCGATGAGCAGAAGCCCGAGAACAGCAGCCCGCGTGCCAAGCGCCAGCGCCGAGCCGGCGTACATCATCAGGAATCCGGTGTAGATCGGATGGCGAACCAGGGAGTAAGGCCCCGAAGTCACCAGTTCATGATCCTGTTTCACCACGACTGAAGCGCTCCAGTTGCGCCCGAGCGCCCTGCGCGCCCAGACGGCGATGATCACACCCGAAAGCGTGATCGCGAAACCCAGCCAGCCAATAATGGGAGATTCGGACAGGAGCGGTGTTCCAAGCCGCCATGGATAGGGAGTGTGGCTGAATCCCTTGAAAATCAGTACGGAACCAAGAAACAGCGGCAAGGCATAGGCGATCCGGCCTGGGAGCGGCTCGCGCTCCGCCGTTTCCTTGCGGTCGGCGGCCGCAGCCAGCCAGATCGCCACGAAGACGATCCAGCAGCCGACGATCAGCAGCTCCGGGAGAAACATCTCATGCGTCGATCACCTCTTCGTCGACGTTGGCGGCATTGGCCTGGATGAACTGGAAGCGGTGTTCGGGATTCTTGCCCATCAGCCGCTCGACCAGATCGCGGACACCCATTCGCTCCTCATATTCCTGCGGCAGGGTGACGCGGATGAGCTGGCGGGTCTTCTGGTCCATCGTGGTTTCGCGGAGCTGGATCGGGTTCATTTCGCCGAGACCCTTGAAGCGCGCGACATCCACCTTCTTGCCCTTGAACTGCCCCGCCTCGATCTCGGCGCGATGGGCGTCGTCGCGGGCGTAAAGGCTCGTCGAGCCTGCCGTGAGCCGATAGAGTGGCGGCTGGGCGAGATAGAGATGCCCGCGCCGGACCAGATCGGGCATTTCCTGGAAGAAGAAGGTCATCAGAAGGGTCGCGATATGCGCGCCGTCCACGTCGGCATCGGTCATGATGATGATGCGCTCGTAACGCAGATTGTCCGGAACGAAGCGGTCGCGGGTGCCGCAGCCGATCGCCTGGATCAGGTCGGCGATTTCGGTGTTCGCGCCGATCTTGGCGCTGTTTGCCGATGCGACGTTGAGGATCTTGCCGCGGATCGGCAGGATCGCCTGGGTCTTGCGGTCGCGCGCCTGCTTGGCGGAGCCGCCGGCGCTGTCCCCCTCGACGATGAACAGCTCGGTGCCGGCCGGATCGTCATTGGCGCAATCGGTGAGCTTGCCGGGGAGGCGCAGCTTGCGGCCCGAGGTCGCGGTCTTGCGCTTGACCTCGCGCTCGGCCTTGCGGCGTAGCCGCTCGTCCATGCGATCGAGCACGAACCCGAGCAGCGCGCGGCCCCGCTCCATATTGTCCGCGAGGAAATGGTCGAAATGGTCGCGTACCGCCTTCTCGACCAGGCTTGCGGCCTCGGGCGAGGTCAGCCGGTCCTTGGTCTGGCTCTGGAATTGCGGGTCGCGGATGAACACCGAGAGCATCAACTCGGAGCCGGTCAGCACGTCCTCGGCGGCGATGTCCTTGGCCTTTTTCTGCCCTACCAGCTCACCAAAGGCGCGGACGCCGCGCACCAGCGCCGCCCGGAGGCCCTGTTCATGGGTGCCGCCGTCGGGGGTCGGGATGGTGTTGCAGTAATAGCTGTAGCTGCCCTCCGACCAGAGCGGCCACGCGACCGCCCATTCGACCGAGCCCTGTTCGTTGGGGAAATCCTGCTTGCCGGCGAAGAAATCGGTGGTCGCGCATTCACGGCCGCCCACCTGCTCTCGCAGGTGGTCGGAAAGCCCGCCGGGAAACTGGAACACCGCCTCGGCCGGGGTATCATCGCCGATCAGCGCGGGATCGCACTTCCAGCGGATCTCGACGCCGGCGAACAGATAGGCCTTGGAACGGGTCAGCCGATAGAGCCGGGTGGGTTTGAAGTGGGCGTGATCGCCGAAGATTTCGGGATCGGGAATGAAGCTCACGCTCGTGCCGCGCCGGTTGGGCGCCGCACCCAGCTTCTCCAGCGCAGTGACAGCATGGCCGCGCTCGAAGCGCTGGCGGTAAAGTTCGCGGTTGCGCGCGACCTCTATGATCGTCTCGGTCGACAGCGCATTGACCACGGACACACCGACGCCGTGCAGGCCACCCGACGTCGCATAGGCCTTGTCGCTGAACTTGCCGCCCGAATGGAGCGTGGTCATGATCACTTCGAGCGCTGACTTGCCCGGAAATTTGGGGTGCGGATCGACCGGGATGCCGCGGCCGTTGTCAATGACGGTCAGCCGGTTGCCGGCCTGAAGCGATACTTCGATCCGGCTGGCATGGCCCGCCACCGCCTCGTCCATCGCATTGTCGATCACCTCGGCGGCGAGATGGTGGAAGGCGCGCTCGTCGATGCCGCCGATATACATGCCCGGTCGGCGCCGCACCGGCTCAAGCCCTTCCAGCACCTCGATCGCGGATGCGTCGTAGTTTCCGGAACTGGTCGAGGAGGCTGAGGCGAAAAGATCGTCGGACATGGTGCTGGCTATAGGGCGCGCCGGGACTCGCGGGAAGGGGTGGAAGACGAGCATCGTTGACGATTCGATCAAAATCGAATATTTCGATTAATATGGAAATGAACGATGCCATATCGGCTCTTGCAGCCCTTGCCCAGCAGACCCGCCTAGAGGTGTTCAGGATGTTGGTTCAGGCTGGGCCAAGTGGCCTGATGGCGGGAGAAATCGCGGCGGCGATGGAAACGCCAGCCTCGACCATGTCACATCATCTCGGCGGGCTTGAGCGGGCTGGCCTCATACGATCCGCCCACAAGGGCCGGTCAATCATCTATTCGGCGGATTATGAGGCAATCCGGCGCCTGCTCGCCTTCCTCACCGACGATTGCTGCGGTGGACGGCCGGAAGTCTGTGGCACCGGGCTTTCGGAAGCACTAACTTGCTGAAAGGGCAAATGAATGATCGAGCGGATCTACAACGTCCTGTTTCTGTGCACCGGCAATTCGGCCCGTTCGATCCTCGCTGAGGCGATCCTGAACCGCGAGGGCCTCGGCCGATTTCGTGCGTTCAGCGCGGGCAGCCACCCCAAGGGCAAGGTCCATCCGGTTGCGATCGATGTGCTTAGGACGCTGAACCACCCGGTGGAAGGACTACGATCCAAGAGCTGGGATGAGTTCGCCGGGCCGGGCGCGCCCGCGCTCGATTTCGTGTTCACCGTCTGTGACAATGCCGCCGGAGAAGTCTGCCCGATCTGGCCGGGCCAGCCCATGACAGCCCATTGGGGCTTGCCCGATCCGGTAGCGGTGGACGGCAGCCCCGCCGAGCAGCATGCCGCATTCTATGATACGTACCGGATGCTGGCGAACCGGATCGGCCTGTTCACCAGCCTGCCGCTGGCCTCGATCGACAGGCTCAGCCTGCAGCGGAGGCTGGAGGGCATCGGGAAAGTGGGGCAGGATTCGATGCATGCTGCTTAGCCGGCGGCTGATCTCGGAAGCAGTAGGCAGTTTCTTTCTTTTCGCCACGGTGATCGGCTCGGGCATCATGGCCGAGCGGCTGGCGGGCGGGAATATCGCCATCGCGCTGCTCGGCAACACGCTGGCGACAGGCGCGATCCTGTTCGTGCTGATCACCATGCTCGGCCCGGTCTCGGGCGCGCACATGAATCCGGCGGTCAGCCTTGTCGCAACCCTTAGGGGCGAACTCACCGGAGGCGATGCGCTGCTCTATGTGTTCGCGCAGCTTGCCGGCGGTTGTCTCGGCGTATGGGCCGCGCATCTGATGTTCGCGGAGCCCGTCATCCAGCTGTCCATCAAGACCCGGACCGGCCCCGGACAATGGCTTGGAGAAGCGATCGCGACCTTCGGCCTCATCCTGACCATTCTGGGCACCGTCCGCCATCGCCCCGCCTGGGTGGCGCCCAGCGTCGCGCTGTATATCGTGGCGGCCTACTGGTTCACCTCGTCAACGAGCTTCGCCAATCCGGCGATCACGATCGCGCGGTCGCTTTCTGACAGTTTCGCCGGGATCGCGCCCACCGATGTGCCGGCCTTCATTGCCGCGCAGCTGATTGGTGCCGGTCTGGCCGCGATGCTCGCGCGACTACTCTTCCCAGCGTAGCTTCGCCTTGTCATCCTCGCTTTTCGCATCGACCCATCGGGCCGAGCCGTCGGCCCATTCCTCGCGCTTCCAGAAGGGGGCGTCGGTCTTGAGCCAGTCGATCAGGAAGGCGCAGGATTCGAGCGCGGCGGCGCGGTGCGAGGATGCGGTGCCGACGAACACGATGCGGTCGCCCGGCACCAGCCGGCCGTGGCGGTGGATGACGATCACGGCCTTGAGTGGCCATCGACGCGCGGCCTCCTGGGCGATGTCGCGCAGGGCGGCCTCGGTCATGGTGGGATAATGCTCCAGCGTCATCGCGGTCAGGCCGTCATCGCCGCGCACGAGTCCGGTGAAGCTGGCGACCGCGCCGACGCCCGCCTCCAGCCGGGCGAGCTCGTCGCCCGGCTCGAATGGTTCCAGCTGGACGCGGACCTCGATCATCCGCCGGTGACCGGCGGGAAGATCGCGATCTCGCGGGCGCCTGTGATTGAGGTCTCGAGCGGGACGAAGCGCTGGTCGATCGCGGCGCGCAATCTCGGGCGATCGGCGAAGGCGCGGGCATGCCCGTCCGATGAAGCCGAGAGCCAGTCAAGCAGGCTTGCGATCGTCGTGACATGCGCCGGTGGGTCGACGGTCTCGCCGCTTCGTCCGACATTTTCACGCACCCAGGCGAAGTAGAGGAGATCGATCGCCACCGATTCAATCCATGTGACGGATGCCGGCGCGCAGATAATCCCAGCCGGTGATCAGCGTCAGCCCCGCCGCCGCCCACAGGCTGAACAACCCGACCTGCGCCACGAAATCCTGGCCGGGCAGCGCGCCGGCAAGGATCAGCGCGCCGAGGGAAACGAGCTGAAAGGTCGTCTTCCACTTGGCGAGCTGGCTCACGGGCATAGAGACGCGGAGCTCAGCCAGGAATTCGCGGAGGCCCGAAACCGCGATCTCGCGCAGCAGGATGATCAGCGCGGCGATCACCGCCGATCCGGTGATATCCTTGGTGACGATCAGCATCAGAATCACGGCCGCGACCATGATCTTGTCGGCGATGGGGTCGAGGAAGATGCCGAGCTTGGAGACCGTGCCCTGCGCGCGGGCCAGATAGCCGTCGAAATAATCCGTGACGCCCATCAGGACGTAAAGCCCGAAACAGAGCACATAATCGAACGGCGCCGGGCGCCACAGCAGGAGGACCAGGATCGGCACTGCGAAGATGCGCGACAAGGTCAGGATGTTGGGCAGCGTCAGCATGTCGTTTCCAACCCTAAAGCCTGATCGTTTGAGGTGGAAGGCTCCATGCGCGTACCGCAATGGCACGATGCTCTTCATCCGGCCGGTCTCGCCCGCGTTTTTGCCCGATCGGAAAAATTTTGTGGAACCTTTTTCAGGACGCCTCTTGAAGCCGATCCTAACGAACCTACATGCCGGCTGGCACTCACCGCTGGAGAGTGCTAACAGCATCAGGCTGAATCGCGCTGGCCCGTTTCGCCGAGGCGGGTCTTAGGAGCGCAAGTTTGAGAAGGAAAGGGTGAAACATGGGTTTCCGTCCGTTGCACGATCGTGTGCTCGTTCGTCGCCTTGAAGCCGAAGAGAAGACGGCTGGCGGCATCATTATCCCCGACACTGCCAAGGAAAAACCGCAGGAAGGCGAAGTCGTCGCCGCCGGTGCCGGCGCCAAGAGCGAGGACGGCAAGATCACGCCGCTCGACGTCAAGGCCGGCGACAAGATTCTGTTCGGCAAGTGGTCGGGCACCGAGGTCAAGATCAACGGCGAAGACCTGTTGATCATGAAGGAATCGGACATCTTGGGCATTGTTGGCTGACAGCCAACGGGCTTGGGCATCGTCGCCTGAGCCATATCCGATAGAAATTCGCAAGAGAAGGAACACACAACATGGCAGCGAAAGACGTAAAGTTTTCGCGTGACGCCCGTGAGCGCATCCTGCGCGGCGTCGACATCCTCGCCGACGCGGTGAAGGTTACGCTCGGGCCCAAGGGCCGCAACGTCGTGATCGACAAGAGCTTCGGCGCGCCGCGCATCACCAAGGACGGCGTTACTGTCGCCAAGGAGATCGAGCTCAAGGACAAGTTCGAGAACATGGGCGCCCAGATGGTCCGCGAAGTCGCTTCGAAGACCAACGACATCGCCGGTGACGGCACCACCACCGCGACCGTTCTCGCTCAGGCGATCGTCCGCGAGGGCATGAAGTCGGTTGCGGCTGGCATCAACCCGATGGATCTTAAGCGCGGCATCGACATCGCGGTCGAGAAGGTCGTCGCTGATCTGAAGGCGCGCTCCAAGCCCGTCGCTGGCACCAACGAGATCGCCCAGGTCGGCATCATCTCGGCCAATGGCGACACCATCGTCGGCCAGAAGATCGCCGAGGCGATGGAGAAGGTCGGCAAGGAAGGCGTAATCACCGTCGAGGAAGCCAAGGGTCTCGATTTTGAGCTCGACGTCGTCGAAGGCATGCAGTTCGACCGCGGCTATCTCTCGCCCTACTTCATCACCAATCCGGAAAAGATGCAGGTCGAGCTTCAGGATCCGTACATCCTGATCCACGAGAAGAAGCTCTCCAACCTGCAGGCGATGCTGCCGGTGCTCGAAGCGGTCGTCCAGAGCGGCCGTCCGCTCCTGATCATCGCCGAGGACGTCGAGGGCGAGGCTCTGGCTACGCTCGTCGTCAACAAGCTGCGCGGTGGCCTCAAGGTCGCAGCCGTCAAGGCGCCGGGCTTCGGCGATCGCCGCAAGGCGATGCTCGAGGACATCGCTATCCTGACCAACGGCCAGATGATCAGCGAGGATCTCGGCATCAAGCTCGAGAACGTCAACCTGACCATGCTCGGTCAGGCCAAGCGCGTCACCATCGACAAGGACAACACCACCATCGTCGATGGCTCCGGTGAGTCCGATGCGATCAAGGGCCGCGTCGAGCAGATCCGTCAGCAGATCGAGAACACCACCAGCGATTACGACCGTGAGAAGCTCCAGGAGCGTCTCGCCAAGCTCGCCGGCGGCGTTGCGGTGATCAAGGTCGGCGGTGCCTCGGAAGTCGAGGTGAAGGAGCGCAAGGATCGCGTTGATGATGCGCTGCACGCGACCCGCGCTGCGGTCGAGGAAGGCATCGTTCCCGGCGGCGGCACGGCTCTGCTATACGCGACCAAGGCACTCGAAGGCCTCAAGGGCGCCAATGACGACCAGACCCGCGGCATCGACATAATCCGCAAGGCGCTGCAGGCACCGGTCCGCCAGATCGCGCAGAATGCCGGTCATGACGGTGCGGTTGTCGCCGGCAAGCTGGTTGACGGCAACGACCCCAATCTCGGCTTCAACGCCCAGACCGAAGTCTATGAAAACCTCGTCCAGGCCGGCGTGATCGACCCGACCAAGGTCGTCCGCGCTGCGCTTCAGGATGCGGCTTCGGTCGCCGGCCTGCTCATCACCACCGAGGCGGCGGTGTCCGAGCTTCCCGACGACAAGCCCGCGATGCCGATGCCCGGCGGCGGCATGGGCGGCATGGGCGGCATGGACTTCTAAGTCCACGCTGACTGCAGTCGAAATGAAGGGGCCGGGAGAGCGATCTTCCGGCCCTTTTCTTTTGCCACCGATTCCAATCCGGCCAGCGCTGGTCTATCAACCGGCGTGTGACTTTCTCCTCCGTCCTCGGCGTCGAACGATCGATCCTGGGCCAGCCCTGGCGGTGGCGGGGAATGGCGGCGGACGGGCGCGATGGCGGGTTCGAGTCGGATGATCTCGTCGCGCAGCTGCTGATGACCCGCGGCGTGGCGCGCGACGCTGTGGAGCAGCACCGCACGCCAACCTTGCGTGGGTTCATGCCCGATCCTTCCACCTTCCGGGACATGGACCGTGCCGCCGACCGGCTGGCCGAGGCCGTGCTGGCGCGCGAGGCGATCACCATCTTCGGCGATTATGACGTCGACGGCGCGACCTCGGCCGCGCTGTTGATCCGGCTGCTGCGCGAGCTCGGCTGCGATCCCCAAGCCTATATTCCCGACCGGCTGATGGAAGGCTATGGCCCGTCCGGCGAGGCATTGGTGCGGATCGCCGAAGGCGGTACCTCGCTGATCGTGACAGTCGATTGCGGCGCGCAGGCATTCGAAGCGCTGGCGATGGCACGGGGCGCCGGAGTCGACGTGATCGTGGTCGATCATCACAAATGCGCCGCCGCCCTGCCCGAAGCGCTTGCACTGGTGAATCCCAATCGGCTCGACGAAGATGCCGATGGTGCGGCGCATGGCCATCTGGCGGCGGTGGGCGTCGCGTTCCTGCTGGGCGCCGCCTTGCTTCGGGATCTCCGCGCGCGGGGGTATTTTGCCGATCGCGCTGAACCGAGGCTGATCGGCTTGCTCGATCTGGTCGCGCTCGGCACCGTCGCCGACGTGGCGCAGCTGCGCGGGCTCAATCGCGCGTTCGTAACCCAGGGCCTCAAGGTGATGGCGGGGCGGGGCAATATCGGGCTCCGCGCGCTCGCCGAGGCGGCGCGGCTGACCGCTGCGCCAACCTGCACCGATCTCGGCTTCGCGCTGGGGCCACGGATCAATGCCGGCGGGCGGGTCGGCAAGTCCGATCTCGGTGTCCGGCTGCTGACTACAAGCGATCCGGAGGAAGCTCGGGCGATCGCGGCCGAACTTGATCGGCTGAATGAGGAGCGCCGCGCGATCGAGGCCGCCGTTACCGAAGCGGCGGAACTGGAGGCGCGGCATCAGGACAATCGCTCGGTTGCCGTGATCGCGGGGCAGGGCTGGCATCCCGGCGTGATCGGGATCGTCGCTGGTCGTCTCAAGGAGCGGCTCGGCAAGCCCGCGATCGTGATCGCGTTCGATGAGGACGGTGTCGGCAAAGGGTCGGGCAGGTCGATCGGCGGGGTCGATCTGGGCGCGGCGGTGTTGGCTGCAAAGGATCTGGGCATGCTCGCGGCGGGGGGCGGGCATGCGATGGCGGCAGGGCTGACGATCGCCGCCGATCGGGTCGCGGCCTTCGCCGACTGGATCGACGAACGGCTGGCAGCCGATGTAGCCCGGGCGCGGGAGGATCGGGCGCTGTTGCTCGATGCGGTGCTGGCGCCCGGCGGCGTGAACCCGGCATTGGTAGAGGCCCTGGAGGCGGGTGGGCCTTATGGCGCGGGATGGCCTGCTCCACGGGTCGCGGCCGGACCCGTCAGGGTGATCAAGGCGGATATTGTGGGGTCCGGCCATGTCCGTGCGATCGTGGCAGGGGCTGATGGACGATCGATCAAGGCAATCGCATTCAGGCAGGGTGAAAGCGCGCTGGGCCAGGCCCTGCTGGGCGCCGGAAGCACACGGCGTATGTGGATCGCAGGCCGTGCGCGGATCGATGGATGGAACGGCAGCCGGACCGCCGAGCTTCATATCGAGGATGCCGCCTGGGCAGATTGATCGGTGCCTTGACCCTTGCCGCCGGCTCGCCTAAGCCGCCCCCCGCATCCGCGGCGGCCCCATCGTCTAGCGGTCTAGGACGTCGCCCTTTCACGGCGAAAACACGGGTTCGAGTCCCGTTGGGGTCACCAGCGCGGCCGCCTTGGCCCGCCCGAGACCCGGTTGTTCGCAAAAAAGTCACTTATCAGTTGCGCGCTTACGTGACAGATTTGTTGCGCTCGTAATCACAGGACCAGCCAAGGGCGAATGATATGAAAAACAGACGTGTCATGCACACGGCCGCATTGGCCACCTTGTTGATTTCCGCGCCGGTCTATGCCGGCGGCGAGAAGACGTGGGACGATGCCAGCACGGTCGGTGCCTATGGACTCACCGCCGTCGCGATCGGGCTTCCGCTCATAAACGGCGACACGCCCGGCGCTCTTCAAGCCGGCGGGAGCGTCGCGGCGGCACAGCTCGTCGCCTTCGGATTGAAGGAAGCCTTTCCGGAATGGCGGCCCGATCGCAGCGATCGCAAGAGCTTCCCTTCGGGCCATACTTCCACGGCCTTTGCCGCTGCTTCCACCATCTTCAATCGCGAAGGGCAGAAGATGGGAATCCCGGCGCTTGCCGTCGCGACCTTTGTCGGCGTCGCCCGCGTGAAGGCCGACAAGCATCACTGGTACGACTGTGTGGCGGGGGCCGGCATCGGCATGGCGTCCGGTTTCCTGATTACCCGCGACCGCAAGGACAAGGTGGCAATGCTCACCCCATGGGGAGACAGCAAGGGCGGCGGCATCAGCCTCGCCATGCGGTTTTAGGGGAAGGTTACCGTCAGCCCGATTTTCCGGTGAGCAATCGCTGGGCGGCCTGAAGCAGCTCGGCGTTGCGGAAGGGTTTGCGCAGCAAGGTGACATCCGGTCCGGTCAACTCGGTGAGTGTCGCACTCTCGGCGAAGCCGCTGACGATAAGCACGGGCAAGTCGGCATCGAACTGGTGGGCGCGCCGCGCCACCTCGGCACCGTTGATACCGGGCATGGCGAAATCGACCACGATCAGGTCAGGCTTTTCAGCCTCGAGCAATTCGAGACCCGCTTCGCCATTCGATGCGGAGACGACCCGCGCGCCCGCCTCGCCCAGCGTATCGGCCATGACCTCGCGCACGCTGTCGTCATCGTCGATCAGCAATATCGAGCGTCCGCTGAGCTCCATGTCATCAGCGCCATCCTGGCTGCGGGCGGAATCGCTGGCTGTTTCCGCTCCGTCGGCGCGGCGCAGGTAAAGATGCACGCTAGTGCCCACACCGGGTGCCGAATCAATCATAATCGCGCCACCGGACTGGGTTACCACCCCGAAGACCATGCTGAGCCCTAATCCGGTCCCCTTGCCAGTGCCTTTCGTGGTGAAGAAGGGCTCCAGAGCGCGGTTCAGCACGTCGGGCGCCATGCCCATGCCGGTGTCGCTGACGATGATCTCGATATAATCGCCTTCCGGCAGTTCGTGATGCACGATGCCCGACCGCGCGACCGTTGAGATGCGCAGGATGCCGCCATCGGGCATTGCGTCCCGCGCATTGATCGCCAGATTGAGGATGGCGAGCTCAAGCTGGGTGCGATCGGCGATCACCGTCGCCGCCGGTTCGTCCGCGTCAATTTCGAGCTGGATCATCGGGCCGATCGTTCGTCGAAGCAATTCCGACATGCCCTCGATCAGGGAAACGGCGGGGGTCGGCATCAGTGCGAGCTGCTGGATGCGTGAGAAAGCCAGCAGCCGGCCGGTCAGCGATTTGCCGCTTTCGACCGCTTTCAGTGCATTGCGTGTCCAGCGCGTGACGCGAGGCTCGTCATCGGGGTGACGCAGGGTAAGTTCGAGGCTGCCGGCGATCGCCTGCAACAGATTGTTGAAATCATGCGCGATGCCGCCGGTCAATTGGCCGACCGCTTCGAGTTTCTGGGACTGGAGTAGAGCCGCCTCGGCCTTCGCGCGTTGCAGGCTTTCCTCCCGAAGTTCGCTGATCGCGTGATCTCGCTCACGCACCATGCGCTCCAGATCCGCGTTCACCGTCGCCAGCCTGGCCGGTGAGGGCAGCGCCAGCGCCTTCGGAATCAGTGGCCACAACACGATCGCGGTGGCGACCGAGGCAATCGCGGTCAGCACCTTGACAAGCGCCTCGATGCCGTAATTGCCATTCCACAACGTCCAGATCGACATGAGGTGCGTCGCGCCGCAGGCCATGATGAACAGCGCGAACAGCCAGAAGATCCAGCTGTAGACGACATCCTCCCGCCGCCTCACGAAGCTGATCAATCCGATGGGGATCGAGAAATAGGCCAGCGCGATAAGGCTGTCGGCGATCACATGGGTCCAGACCAGCTCGGGCTGCCACAGCAGGCAATAGCCGTGCGGCGCGTAGCTTCCGTCGAAGAAAGGCTTGAACAGTTCAGCCATAATGCCATCCCTGTTTGGCATGATCCGATGCGATCATGTCCTTTCGGAAGTGTACTAGGCAAGAGTTTGAAAAGCATGCAAAATGAGATCGGGATAAGACGTCCAGATCCGTTCCGGCGCACTGAAAGTGCGAAATCGTCTCGACAAACAGCCGGGGATGGCCGAAGTCCGCCGTTCTTGAGAGAGGCGGAGCGATGATCGAAGCGGAATGGTGGGATTATGACAGCCCATCCGAAATGGCCGAAGCGGTGGCCGGCGATGTCGGCTTCATCGTCGAAAGCGCGCTCGATGCGCGGGGGGAGGCGCTGATCGCGCTGCCCGGCGGCACGACGCCCGGACCGATTTATGAAAAGCTGGTCAAGGCGAAGCTGAACTGGAAGCGGGTGACGATCATCCCCACGGACGACCGGCTCGTCCCCGTGAACAGCGCGATGAGCAACATCGCGATGATCGCGCGCCATTTCATTCCGCTGGGCGCGCGGGTGATACCGATCGTCAGCGAAAGCGTCACCGACTACAAGGCCGCCGGCAACGCGGCGAATGCGCGGCTCAGCGATCTCAAATGGCCGCCAGATCTGGTATGGCTGGGGATCGGGGCCGACGGGCATGTCGCGTCGCTGTTTCCTGGCGCGGATCTGAACGACGCCATCGAGGCGCCCGCCAGCCGCCGCGCGATCGGCGTGATGCCCGATCCGATGCCTGAAAATGCGCCTGTCGCGCGTGTTTCGCTCACCCGCAGCGCCATCCTTTCGGCGAGGACGCTGATCATCGTAGGGTCCGGCGAGGCCAAGCGTGAGGTGCTGGAGCGCGCGCTGAAGGAAGGCACCAAATCGGAACTGCCGATCGGCCGCGTGCTGGCAGATTGCGAATTGCCGGTCGATATTCACTGGCTGAGCTGATTCGTGGTTTCCGCCGCGAAGCGTCTCAAATCGATTCTCGGCGGCTCGATAGGCAATCTGGTCGAATGGTATGACTGGTACGTCTATTCGGCCTTCTCGCTCTATTTCGCGTCGGTTTTCTTTCCGCCCTCCAACCCCACCGTTCAGCTGCTGAATGCCGCCGCCGTGTTCGCAGTCGGTTTCATCGTCCGGCCGATCGGGGGTTGGCTGATGGGCTGGTATGCAGACCGGCATGGCCGCAAGGCCGCGCTGACGCTTTCCGTGACGCTGATGTGTGCCGGTTCGCTGCTGATCGCGGTGACGCCGGGCTATGCCGCGATCGGTGTTGCCTCGCCCGCGATCCTGGTGTTTGCGCGGATCGTGCAGGGACTCAGTCTCGGCGGCGAATATGGCACCAGCGCGACTTATCTCAGCGAGATGGCGACCCGGGCGCATCGCGGTTTCTATTCGAGCTTCCAATATGTGACGCTGATCATGGGCCAGTTGATGGCGCTGGCGGTGCTGATCCTGCTTCAGCAGATCTTCTTGACGCCAGAGGAACTCGAAAGCTGGGGATGGCGGATTCCCTTCGCGATCGGCGGCGTGCTGGCGGTAGCGGCGGTCTATATCCGGCGCGGAATCGAGGAGACGCCGTCGTTCGAACAGGCGCGGCTGGCTGGCGCCAGGGGCGGCGTGAAGCGGCTGCTCGAATCGCATCCGCGGCAGGTTCTCGTCGTGATCGGCCTGACGCTGGGCGGCACGGTGGCGTTCTACACCTTCACCACCTATGCGCAGAAATTCCTGGTCAACACCGCCGGTTGGAGCAAGGACGATGCGACGACGGTCACCGCGCTGGCGCTGTTCGTCTTCATGCTGCTCCAACCCTTGTTCGGGGCGCTTTCGGACCGGGTCGGCAGGCGGCCGCTGCTGATCGCTTTCGGGGTGGCCGGGACCGTCTTTACGGTGCCGATCCTCCAGGCGCTCGGCACGACCAGCGATACCACGCGGGGCTTCCTGCTGATCATGGCTACGCTGGTGATCGTCAGCGGTTACACCTCGATCAACGCGGTGGTGAAGGCGGAGCTGTTCTCCTCCGAAGTTCGCGCGCTCGGCGTTGGGCTGCCCTACGCGATCTCGGTGTCGCTCTTTGGCGGAACTGCGGAGTATATCGCGCTGTGGCTCAAAAACGCCGGCCACGAGCAGTGGTTCTTCTGGTATGTCGCGGGATGCGTGGCCATTTCACTGTGCGTGTATCTGCTGATGCGCGATACCAGGCGGCATTCGTCCATTCTTGAAACAGACTGAATATCGATCACGTGTCGAAGCCCTTGCCATCACCTACGCGGCTCGTCACAGATTGTGCGGCGCAACAGAACGGGTACAACAAGGGGTCTTGATGATAGCTGGGCGTGCAGATGCCGAACCGTCGGATGTGCGTATATTCGATCGCATCGATGCGGTGCTGCTGACCGCTTGTGCGATTCTCACCGCCGCTTATGCCCTGCTTCTACTATCGCTCTGGCACGGTTGGCAGCCGATCAACAATGTCTATTTCGGCGGCGATCCTCGGCGGATCTGGGTCAATCTCAACAATCTGGAGTCAAGCTTCCATCGCACCGCGATGCACCCGTTGTTCACGTCGCTATGCGCGCTGACCGTCAATCTTTCCCAATGGACCGGCTGGCGCGGCGAAACCCTGCTGGCATTCGGCTGCGGCGTTTACGGCCTCCTGGTGGGCGGCCTGACCTATGCGGTCGCGCGGCTTTGGGGGGCCGCCAGGGGATGGGCGGTCGGTGCGGTCGCGCTTCTCTGGGCCTCGGGATCGTTCGTCAGCTGGTCCTCGATCGCCGAAAGCCACAGCTATGGCGGGCTTTCCTGCCTGATCGTTCTGCTGGGTGCCGCACTGCTGGCCCCCGCTGGGCCGCGCCGGCTGCTCGGATCGGCGGTGCTGTTCGTGATCGCGACATCGATGGTGATCACCAACACGATGCTATGGCCATTCGCGACCTGCATCATCGCCGCGAAGGACAGAACCAATCTGGCCGGGTTGATCCAGATCGCGCGCCGCAACTTCTTCCCGCTGTTATTGTCGCTAGGGGCGGGGCTGTTGCTGCTTTACGGCCTCTGGCTAGTGCAGAAAGCGTATCTTAGCCACAATCCGACGCTGGGTGATTTTTTGAGTTTCGAGCGGGACTCGAAATATTTTTACAAGTTCGGAATGCGAGACAAGTTTCACGGTCTCTATGCTTTCGGATTGGTTGCACCCAGCGAGATCAAACTCGAGCGGATAATCGGCATGAGCATTTCGGTGGTCATGCTTGGGCTTACCGCACTGGGCCTCCGCAAAGCGTCGGTGCAGCTTCGGCTCATGCTGATTTTTCTCGGCGTGGTCTTGGTGTTTCACAGCCTCTATGCCCGCTCCGAGGCATTCATACCGTCGGCGAATTATGTGCCCGTGGTGGCGATCCTTGTAATGATCGCACTGTCAAATCTGGCGCGGAGCACCTGGTCGCGCGCGATGGTGGCGGCCGGCGTCGTCCTGCTCGGCGCCTATAATCTGGCGGCGCATGTACGGGTGGTGCAGGATTTGCCGCTATCCAGCCGTTTTGCGGTGAACGATCCCGCCAATATCATTCCGGAACCTCGAGACCCTTGATGCCGCGTTTGAGCCATCTTCATGTTGAGGCAATCGGAAAACATTCATGATTCCGTTATGTCGGAAGCTATGGTTGTCGTGACATCAGGGGCATTTGTATGGCCGGCGTAGCGAAAGACAAGATCGGCAACAGGCCGCTGGTCGTCGATCTCGACGGTACCCTGATCGCTTCTGATCTCCTCGTCGAGGGTACGTTCGGGCTGGTCGGTTCCAACCCGACAAAGCTGATCGGCGTGTTCGGCGCGCTCTTGAAAGGCAAGGCGGAGCTCAAGCACTTTATCGCCCAGCACGGAGCATTCGATCCGACCTCGCTTCCTTACGATGCCTCGGTGCTCGATCTGATCCGGAGCGCGAAGGAGCAGGGGCGCCCGGTTTATCTCGCGACGGCCAGCCACGAAACCTACGCGCATGCGATCGCAACGCATCTCGATCTGTTTGACGGCGTGTTCGCGACCTCGCGCAGCCACAATCTCTCAGGCGCGAACAAGGCGGCGGCGCTGGTCGAACGGTTTGGCGATGGCGGCTTCGATTATGTCGGCAACCACGCCGATGATCTGGCGATCTGGCGGCATTCTGGCGCGGCCTATTCGATCCGCACGACCGCTGCCGTGCGCCGTCGCCTGCGCGGCCTGGGCGTCGAGACGCATGATATCGAGACACCCCGCGCCAGCCTGAAGGTCTGGCTCAAGGCGCTCCGCATCCACCAATATTCCAAGAATGTGCTGGTTTTCGCGCCCGTAGCCGCCTCGCACACGCTGGATTGGCACCAGTGGCTGGCGGCGTTGCTTGCCTTCATCTCCTTCTCGCTGGCGGCTTCGGCCACCTATTTGCTCAACGATCTTGTCGATATCGATGCCGACCGGCGCCACGCCACCAAGCGGTTTCGGCCATTTGCCAGCGGTACATTATCCCTCCAGAGCGGGATTATTGCCGTGCCTGTCCTGCTCGCCCTGGCGCTCGGGATCGCGCTCTCGATCTCGCTGCTCTATACGCTCGTGCTGGCGGGCTATGTGGTGCTCACCACGTCCTATTCCTTCTATCTCAAGCGGCGTCTGCTGGTGGATGTGGTCGCGCTTGCCATGCTCTACACGATGCGGATCTTCGCGGGCGGCGTCGCGGCGGGCATCACGCTTTCGGAATGGCTGCTTGCCCTGTCGCTGTTCGTTTTCTCGTCGCTGGCCCTGATCAAACGCTACACGGAGATCGCGTCGATCCTCGATCGCAACCTGCCCGATCCGACCAACCGCAACTATCGCAAGGACGACTTGACCGTCCTGGCGGCGCTGGCGGCGGCGACCGGCACCAATGCCGTCACGGTGTTTGCGATGTATGTATCCTCGCCGACGGTCATGCAGATGTATTCGCGGCCGAAGGCGCTTTGGCTGCTATGTCCGCTGCTGCTCTACCTGCTCGGTCGCGCGTTGATGATGAGCCATCGCCGCGAAATGCACGACGACCCGGTGGTCTGGGCGATGCGCGACCGCATCTGCCGGCTGGGAATGATAACCGCGGCGGTAATCGTCCTCGCCGCGATCTGAACGGTCCGCAGCCGCAACACGGCACTTCGCCAGAACGCGCACAATATATTCGAAACGTGCACGCATGTAGATAAATGGGCACGAATTCTATAAGTTGGCTCCCGTCACTTGGGGAAGGGTGCAGATCTGGCCGCCTGCCGACGTCAAAGGGATAGCGGACAGGACCCGCCAGGAGATCAGATGGACATGCAGAGATATTTGATCTCGATATAGTCCTCGATCCCATATTTGGATCCCTCGCGACCGAGGCCGGATTGCTTGATGCCGCCGAACGGCGCTACCTCGGTCGAAATAATGCCCGTGTTGATGCCGACGATGCCGCATTCCATCGCTTCGGCGACCCGCCAGACGCGGCTGAGATCGCGTGAATAGAAATAGCCGGCGAGTCCGAATTCGGTGCCATTGGCGAGCTTGAGCGCTTCCTCCTCTGTTTCGAACCGGATCACAGGTGCGAACGGGCCGAAGGTCTCCTCGCGCGCGACCAGCATCGCGTGGGTGACACCCGTCATCACAGTCGGCTCAAAGAAGCCGTGGCCAAGCGCATGGCGATGACCTCCGACCGCGATCCTGGCGCCGTGCGCCTGTGCATCGGCGATATGTTCCTCGACCTTGAGCAGCGCGGCCTCATTGATCAGCGGGCCTATCTGCGTGCCTTCGGCGAGACCATTGCCAACCTTCAACTCGCCTACCCTTTTGGTCAGTCGCTCGACAAACGCATCATGGATGCCCGCCTGCGCATAGAGCCGGTTGGCGCAGACGCAGGTCTGGCCGCTGTTCCTGAACTTGCTGATGAGCGCGCCTTCGACGGCTGCGTCGACATCGGCATCGTCGAACACGATGAAGGGAGCATTGCCGCCTAGCTCCATCGAGGCTTTCTTGATCGTCGGGGCGCATTGTTCCAGCAGTAACCGGCCGATTTCGGTCGATCCGGTGAAGCTGAGCTTGCGGACGAGCGGATTACCGGTCAGCTCACCGCCGATCTCGCCCGACTTGCCGGTCAGGATGTTAATCACGCCGGCGGGTATCCCGGCCTCGATCGCGAGCGCGCCGAGCGCGAAGGCCGACAGCGGGGTTTCCGCCGCCGGCTTCAGCACCGCCGTGCAGCCCGCCGCAAGCGCGGGACCGAGCTTGCGGGTGATCATCGCCGCCGGGAAGTTCCACGGCGTGATCGCGGCAACAACGCCGATCGGCTGCTTGAGCACTACGATGCGCTTGTCGCGCGCGTGGCCGGGGATCACGTCGCCATAGACACGCTTGGCCTCTTCCGCGAACCATTCAATGAAGCTCGCCGCATAGACGATCTCGCCACGCGCTTCCGCAAGGCTCTTGCCCTGCTCGCGGGTGAGTAGCCGGGCGAGCTCATCCTGATGCGCTATGATCAAATCGAACCAGCGGCGCAGGATCACCGCGCGTTCCTTCGCGGTCAATCCCGACCATGCCGGCAGGGCGGAGTTCGCGGCTTCGATCGCACGCCGGGTTTCGGCGGTGCCCATCTTCGGCACCGTGGTGATCAACGCGCCATCGGCGGGATCAGTGACGTTGATCGTCTCGCCTCTATCGGCCGGCACCCATGCGCCACCGATAAGGCACAGGCTTTTCATCAGTTCCATGGTCGGGTGTCCAGTCTCAGTGAATCGATGCCAGAGGGCGCCCCTATTCGCGCATCACGCGGCGCAAGCCAAGGGCGATCTCCTCTGGCCCGCACAGGCGGCTGCTTTGAGAATTTTGGATATGCTGGGCGAAGCCTCGCCGCCATGCACCCGCTGCGCTGGCTGACCGAGGCCATCAAGGTCAGCCGATACGGCATGGTCCATAATTGAGCGATGCGGCGGGCCGAATGGGATCGCGCACCGATCATCGCAATCGCACTTCGTCCCGCAGGAGTTTCCGATTATAGGCGGGACACCATGACCCCCGCTTCGATCGATCTTTGGGTAGGAAAGACGCTGTTCCTGCCGCCCATCATCAAATTCTGCCAGATTACCCGCCAGAGCCAGTACGCCGTGTCGCGGCTCCTGTGGTTCGTCGTGGCGCTCGATCAGCTCCGCCTCGCCGAAACCCTCGGGCAGCAGATCGTGGCTGGCCTGTTCAGCATCGTGATGATGCTGACGGCGTCACTGCGTGCGGATATGCCGGCGTTCAGCTGGCGCTGGTTCCGGTTGATGGCACTCGCTCTGCTTGTCCTCGATGTGTTGCACGGGGTGCGTTCGGGAGACTGGGCGGGCGTCGAGATCTGGCTGATCGTCCTGTTCGCCGAATATGCGGCGACCATTCGCACCATCCCGCCCGCGGAGGTGCGGCGAGGCGCGGGCAAGGCCGCGAAATCGCCCTCTTGACCTGTAGGACGACGCGTTGCTGTCGATCTTTTCGGGGTAAATCATACGCCCCGGGGAGAGCCGATCGGGCACGGCGCCAATCCGTATCCGCGATCCGGATGACGCCGCGCTCTTTCAACTGTCCAAAGTGACCATCAAACGGTAGCCGACGCCCGTTTCCGTAACGATCAGCTTGGGTTCGCTGGGATCAACCTCCAGCTTCTGCCGAAGCAGCGTGATATAGGTTCGCAGATTCTGGCCGTCGGCAGCCGGATCGTTCCAACCCGCGAGCAGCAACTGGCGGCGAGTCACCACTTGGCCCGCATGTTTGCACAAGGCCTCGAGCAATGCGAATTCCTTGGGAGACAGCTTGACGTCCTGCTCCATGAAGCGAACGGCGCGGCTGGCGAAATCCACCTGCAGCTCACGCGAACGAAACGCCTGGCTGGGAGTGCTGACATGCCAGCGGCGCACCGAGGCGCGAATCCGCGCCAGCAGCTCATCGATGCTGAACGGCTTGTTGAGATAATCGTCCGCGCCGCCATCCAGCGCCGCTATCTTTTCTGTCTCCTGGTGCCGCGCGGATATCACAATCACCGATCGGCAACTCAGTCCACGAAGGTTGGCGATGATTTCCTTGCCGTCGGCGTCGGGCAAGCCAAGATCGAGCAATGCCACGTCGTAGGCTGTCTGCCGTGCCTTGCGCAGCGCCTCGGCCGCCGTGCCGACCACTGTCACCTCATAATGCTGAGCCACCAAAACCGGTTTGAGCGTCTGCGCGATCGCCGGTTCATCGTCGATGATCAGGATATGCTCAGCCATCCACAATGCCCTCCATTTCAGCCTTCGCGAGCGGCAATGTGATCGAGATTTTCAGACCGCTGCCCTCGTCCAGCGAATTGGCCGCGCTGATCCGGCCTCCGAATGCTTCCACGAAACCTTTCACGATGAAAAGCCCCAGCCCTTGCCCATTGGTAGGGCGAGAATTCTCGCTGCGGAAGAAGGGTTCGAAAATATGTTCGATGTGCTCAGCCGAAACGCCCGGCCCGGAATCGCGTGCGAGGATCGTCACGCTGTCAGCGCCGGCTTCTATCGACAGGAAGATGTCCGAATCGGCGGGCGTATAGAGCACGGCGTTTTCGAGGATGTTGAAGAAAACCTGCTCCAGCATCACCGGGTTTGCCATGACAACAACGTGCCGCTCAGGAAAATTCTTGTGAATCAGATGCTTGGGGCCGATCGAACGAGCGGCGGCGACAGCGTTGCCCAGCACATCCGCGACGTCCACCGCCTCAAATTGTGATTCAATCATGCCGCCCTGCAATCGGCCGAAGCTGAGCAGTTTGGCGGTGAAACGATCAAGCCTTGCGCACTGCTGCTCGATCGTCTGAAGCATGTCGGCGCGAACCTCGGGCGTGAACTTGTCGCTGAACCGTTTGAGGCTGGTAGCCGATGCCGAGATTGCGGCGATCGGCGTCCGGAGATCATGTGACAAAGAGGACAGGATCGCCGTCTTCAGCCCTTCCAGTCGCTGCCGCGCTTCCGTCTCGGCCTGCTTTTCCAGCAAATCGCAGCGCTCGACCGCCATTGACAGCAGATCGACAAAGGCCGGCAGATCGATATCGCGCGCGGCAAATTGACGCTGGCCCGCGTCCCGTTCCGCAGGCCGCGCCGTGGCCAGATCGATTACCTCTCGCAGGCGAACGGGCGCCTTTGCCTCACGCTTGCTGACGAATGGCCCTATCTGCTCACGGATGACTTGTGGCGAAACGGTCGATCGCAATGCTTGGGCCACATCCTCGATATGAACCGCCTTTTGCAGGTCACTACTGAATTCGAGCAGAAGATCGAGCTGCCTTCGCGCTTCCTCGGCGAATTCCGCACGGTCCTTAAGACGACCGGCCAGTGTACCGGAAAGGAGCGCGGACATGTTGAACCCGATCAGAGGCACATAATAATCGAGCGTTATGTGGGAGAATTCAAAGGCGGGATTCTTGATCAGTGCGCTGTAGATGAAGGAGGCCGTGATCGCCGCGATCAATCCCGCGCGCAGTCCATGGGTGGCGCCGATGATCATCACGCCGATAAGATATACCAGTGCAGACGTGATCGGCCGATGGGTAAGATGCGCCAGATAGGACGCGAACGTCACCGCGATGAAGATAAGTATGGCCAGCCGCTTTGATCGGGCGAGGTCACCGTTCACCGCGAGGCGATCCATTGTGCGGTTGCCAAACAAGAGCATCCGTTCCCATCGGTCTACTTACAAGTTGTTCCCTGTCATCCAGGGTTTTGGCTGTCATGTCCCATTTTGATGCAACTGCGAAAACGCAGCATTCTTAACGGACTTTTAACTGGAAGGCCAAAAGCACCGCGCCGATAAGTCCGTATATAACGTTAGAAGTACAAGGGGTAAGTTCGATGCGTAAGTTTCTGGGTGCGTCAGTAATCGCCGCTGCAATCGCTGCTTCGGCGCCGGCCAATGCAACGACCTATTTCCTGTATTTTCAGCCGGATACGACTCAGTCGTTCGGCAAATCGGCGTCGTGGTTCGCGGGCTTCACCAATAACTACGTCATCAATCTGCCCGAGAGCGGCTTCCTGACCGCCCTGATCGAGACTTATGCATCATCGCCCAATCTTGACGTTTCGCTACGGAAGGTGACGTTTGACGGCCTCCTGATCCCGAAACTTTCGGCTGGCGCGCTTGATTCGTGGGGCTTCGAGGACAAGGCCGTCGATGCCGGCAAGCATATTCTTGGCGTAACGGGTTATTGGGGCAAGAGCGGCGGCTCGTATACGGGCAAGGTGAGCTTCAACCTGCAGGCGGTGCCTGAACCCGCCGCCTGGGCAATGATGATCACCGGTTTCGGCCTGGTCGGCGCTTCGATGCGCCGCCGCAGCAAGGTCGCTGTCAGCTATTCCTGATCGAGAGAGTGCGTCCATCATTGGCGCACGGGGGTATCAACACCCGGAGGCAATCTCCGGGTGTTTTTTTGCTTATTGTCGCGCCAGTAATGCGCGAGCCTGACTGGCGATCTGAGCGAGCATAGCGGCGGTGGGTGCCGTCGCGGCCTGCGCGCGCTGGATCAGCGCCCGGAACTGCGCGACGTTCGGGGCATGGTCCGTCAACCACCGCTCGACGGCCGCCACGGGATCACCCGCCGGCATTCGGGCCAGGAAATCGAGACGAAGTTGCTCGAAATCGCGACCAAGTCCAGCCACCAGCAACCTTTCCCAGCCATCGGCCGGCGTGAAGCGGCCCACTGCACCACGCGCCCAATCCAGACCCAGGGCTTCTCCTAGCCTCACATAGGCGTGGCTTGCCGCGATTTCATCAATGCCTGACAGGTGGGCGAGCATGGCATTGCCGATCACGCCATCGAGCTCTTGAAGCCGCGCGATACGGCCTATCAGAGCTTCGTCCGCTCCGACCGCCTTTAATTGCGCGCGCAAAGCATCGGATTCGAGCTTGGCTTCGTACTTCAGCAGGCTGGACAGTGCTGCGTCGAGTTTGACCACCCCCCTTTTCAGCAGCGCGACCGCCTCGCCAGGCATGGTCCGGCCGGCGGTTGCGCGGAGCAAATCCGCGAGATGGCGCCGGACAACCTGGCCCGTGACCGAAAGAAGCTGTAGCCGGCCTTCCTCACTGACGGCAGCGGTTTCAATGGCCTGCCACAGCGATCCGATTTCGAATATGTGGTCAACCGCAACATAAGCCGAGGCAAACTGGGCCAGTCCCACCGCCTCTTCTTCGGCAAGCTCGAACGGTATGACGAAGCCCAGGCGGTTCACGATCAGATTGGCCAGCTTGGTCGCGATGATCTCGTCGCGCAGGCGATGCTCGGCGATCGCCTTGGCGAAGCGTTCGCGCATGGCTGGCGGGAAAGCGGCGATCAGCATCGGCTCAAGCAATGGATCGCGCGGAAGTTCCGATTGCTCGATCGCCGACTGCAACGCCAGCTTCGAATGCGACAACAGCACCGCCAGCTCGGGCCGCATGAGACCACGGCCATCCTGGGCGCGGCGGTTGAGCACGTCATTGGCAGCCAGACCTTCCACTGCCCGGTTCAGCCGACCTTGCGCCTCGAGGATTTCGATCACGCGGATGTGGCTTGTCAGTGCATCCGTGGCGCCCCGCTGGCTGATTGACAGCGCGAGGGTCTGCAATCGATTATCTTCCAGCACCAACGCGCCGACATCGTCCGCCATCTCTTTGAGCAGCGCATTGCGGTCTTCGAAATTCAGGCGCCCTTCGATCATCTCGCGATTGAGCGGGATCTTGATGTTGACCTCATTATCCGAACAATCGACACCGGCGGAATTATCGATGAAGTCGGTATTGATCCGGCCGCCCTTCGCGGCGAACGCAATACGTCCTGCCTGGGTCACACCCAGATTTGCGCCTTCGCCGATCACCTTCGCGCGAAGGTCTTCGCCGTTGACCCGGTGGGCGTCATTGGCCACATCGCCGACCTGCGAATTGGCTTCGCCCTGCGCTTTTACATAGGTGCCGATGCCGCCAAACCAGATCAGATCGACCTCGCTTCTGAGGATCGCCGTGATGAGGGTCGACGGATCGACACTATCCTCATTCAGCCCAAGCATCGCCTTTACTTCCGCCGAGAGCGGAATCGACTTCTGGGTCCGCGGAAACACCCCGCCGCCCTTCGAGATCAGCCTGGTATTGTAATCGGCCCAGGAGGAGCGGGGGAGCGCGAACATCCGCGCGCGCTCCTTCCAACTTTTGGCGGGATTGGGATCGGGATCGAGGAAGATATGGCGATGATCGAACGCGGCGACCAGCTTGATCGACTTTGACAATAACATACCGTTGCCGAAGACGTCGCCCGACATATCGCCGCAGCCGGCAACCCGCACCGACTGCGTCTGCACATCCACACCCATTTCGGCGAAATGGCGTTGGACCGAAATCCATGCTCCGCGGGCGGTGATGCCCATCGCCTTGTGATCATAGCCTTGGCTCCCGCCGCTGGCGAAAGCATCGCCCAGCCAGTAGCCGCGCGAAGTGGCTATCGCATTGGCAACGTCGGAGAAGGTGGCCGTTCCCTTGTCCGCCGCCACGACGAAATAGGGATCGGCTTCATCTCGGATTGTGATACCTTCCGGATGCACGACCTCTCCGGCGACGAGATTGTCCGTAACCGAGAGCAAGGCGCGGATGAAAATGCGGTAGCTCTCGGTCCCCTCCGCCAGCCATGCATCGCGATTTGAAGGCGGCGGTAACTGTTTCGGATAAAATCCGCCCTTCGCGCCGGTCGGCACGATCACCGCATTCTTGACGACCTGTGCCTTCATCAGGCCCAATATTTCGGTGCGGAAATCGTCGCGGCGATCGGACCAGCGCAAGCCCCCGCGCGCCACCGGCCCGCCACGCAGATGGATGCCCTCGACCCGTTGGCTATAGACCCAGATCTCGCGCCACGGCACCGGGGCGGGCAGGCTTGGCACAAGCTTGCTGTCGAACTTGAACGCGAGCGCTTCCTGCCCCGCCGGGCTGAACGCATTCGTGCGAAGCGTGGCCTTCACCAGAGCCCGCAGCCAGCGCAGGATGCGGTCGTCATCGATGGCCGTGACAGCGGCCAAGGCATTGTCGATCGTCTCTTCGGCTACTCTGGCCGCCTTTTCGCTACAGTGCGCTGGATCGTGCAGCGCCTTGAACAGAGCGATCAACGCGCGCGTCACCGTCGGCGCGTGCTTGAGCGCATCGACCACGGTCTGGATCCCGTAGGTCAATCCGGCCTGGCGAAGATAACGAAACCACGCCCTGATCAGCAGCACATCGGCAGGTATCAGTTCGGCAGCGGTAATGAGTTGATTGAAGGCATCATTTTCGGTCCGCCCCTCAAGCACATCCTCCAGCGCGCGTTCCGCAACCTGGGAGCGCGCGAGCAACTGCTCAGCGATTGCCGCCGATTCGACGCCGACCATGAACTCGTAGATCTGTGCCTCGACGTGGCCGGCAAGCCGCGTCGGCACTTCCTTGAGCGCGCTGAAGCCGAAATTCTCGAGCACGGGAACCGCATCGGACAACATGACGAGACCGTTAATGCGATAAATCTTAAGTCGCAGCGTTTCAGCACGATCGGTCGGCGCGCGGTAAAGCCGGACGCCGCGATCGTCGGGACCGGACAGTCCAGCCAGACTGCGGATGTCACGCGCGGCCTCCCGCGCATAATAGCGCTCGCGATAGGCGGGCGGGAATGCGGAGGCCCAACTCAACGTCAGGCGGGTGGCGCGGGTCGGCGAAAGCTGCTCGGCCAGGGCGGATTCGACCGCCGGCGCCCAACCGCGGAGCATTTCCCCGATCTGGTGGTCAAGCGCAATCTCGTCGGGCACCTTGCCTTTTTCGTCGAGATCAATCGTGAACCGAAGCAGAGCGAGATCGCCATCGCCAAGCTCCATCCCCCAGGCGGAGACAGGGGATTTGGCGGCACTGCTCAGGATATCGCCGATCAGCCGGCGTCGTGCGGTCGACAATTCCTCGCGAGGCAACCAGACGAAGGCAAGCAGATGATGGCGTAGGGCATCCGTTACCAGCATCAGCTTGGGACGCGGGCGATCGGCCAGCGACATCGCGTTCAGCACCAGCCGTTCGAGGCTTGGGGCATCGATTCCGACGGCGAGATCATGCGGGAGCGAAGCAAGCGCATGCCGCAAGGCCTTTCCGGCATGACCCTGCGGATCGAAACCGTATTTTTCTTCAATCGCGGCAAGACGAGAGCGCAGTACGGGTACCTCGTCCGGCGCCGCCTTCAAGGATGCACTCGTCCATAGCGCTGCATGAATCGACAGTGCCTTGACCGATTTCCCCGTGCGCACCGGCACCACGATCAAATCCATCGGCACGCGGCGGTGAACCAAAGCCACCCGATTGCCTTTTGTCACCAAAGGCGCATCGCGCTCTTCGGCGAACCATGCGAAGGCAGCCGCGCGTTCCCGATCTGACCAAAGCGGTGTTTCATCAACTCGCAGAATACCGCCACGTTCGGCGGTCTCCCCGTCTCGCCGCTCGAGACAATGGCCGAGCAGCGTGATGTTGTCGTCGAGGAACCAGCGCAGCAGGGCGCTCCCCTCGCCATCGGGCAATCGTTCCGCGTCCATTTTGAGCGACCGTTGCATCGCCGGCCAATCCTCGACAGCGGCGCGGACCTCCGCAAGGGCTCGAAGGATATAGGCTTGAAGCTGGCGGCGGAGCCGCGCGTCGGCCCGCTCTATCTCCATATAGATGATCGATTCGCGCTGTCCGCCGCTGCTCGCCGGCAGTAGCTCGATCAGCTTGCCGTCATCTCCACGCCGCGCCGAAATCACCGGATGCAGCAAACGGTTGATGTCCAGCCCGTGCGCTCCGATCGCCTGCGCGACCGAATCGACAAGGAACGGCATATCGTCATTGATCACGGCCAGGCGCATTCGCCGCTGTCCGTCCACCGTCATTCCGGAAGAGAGCATATGCAGACCGGGCTCGCCTGGCTTGCGGTGCAGTGCCGCTTCCGCGACAAATGCGACGATTTGGTCGAAATCCTCTTCGCGAAGACCGTTCGTCTCGCCGGGCAGCGCGCTTTCGATCAGCGCCTCGCGCAAGGCGGCCGTAACGCCATTACCGGCTCCGTCGACAGAGAATGCGCCCCGCACATTCATGTTCGCTCTCCTTATGGCCGACAGATCTTTGCTCCGGCCTATAGGCTTCATCTAAGGATGAAGCCAGAACACGAACGATGGGCGCCTAATGTTTCAGAAGTCTTGCCGCGCGAACAAGTTGTGTATCGTCCGCCTCTGTCAGACTGATCACCGCAAAACTTCCGTCGGGTTCCCGGCGGGCGATCAGGCTGACGAAGGCGCTGTCCACATGGTCGATGGAAAGTGTGACGAACGCAGGAGCCGCCCCAAGCCTCGCCCGAGCCACCGCACCGCGATCGGGCCTGGTCGACGGGCGGCGAAACGACCGTTCAGCCTGCACGACCGCCTTCAGGCCGCCAGGGTGCGATTCCAGAAAGGCGGGCATCGATCCCGCAGCAAGCTCTTTGCGCAGCCCATGTGACAGCGCGGCGGCATATTCGGCGAGCCGGGTCTTGTCGTATGCCGCCCCGAAGATCAGCTTGACGAGGGGCGTCATCGGCGCCCGATCCTGGGCTTTCAGCCCCGCGTCGTCGAGGATCTCGGAATAGCCGGCGGGGTCGTCCGCCGCTGCCAGCGCGAAATCATAAGCCTGCCCCAATGCCGCATAAAGCGCGGCGCGGCTGCGCTGTTCGCTGAAGCCAAGTGCATCGGCTGCTTCGCGCGCGATCGCCAGCCGGTCGTGGAGCACGGAGCCGGCGGCAAACATCCCCTCCGTTTCGAACACAAGCGGATCGAGCGCGGGCGGCGTGAATTGGACGAGTTCTTCGGATTGTTGCGAGGATGTGTGAGGCCCATCGGCCCAGACAGCGGCGGCTGGCAGCGGCGCGGACGGCTCGGCCAGCACATTTTCGACCGCACGGCGGACAGTCTCGTCAACTTCAACCTCGACGACGTCCTTCCAGTTGATGACACCGTAGATGAAGTCGATCTCGTCGCCATTTGACGAGAAAGGCATGAGGATGCCGCGATACATCGTCGGGAGGCCGCGATGGCTGACATATTCTGCCTCGAAGCCGATCGGCGCGCGATTGGCCATGATCTCGAGATAATGATCGGTGAGCCGTGAAAGCAGTGAACGCGGCGGCACTTCCGCGATGGAGCGAATGTCGTTCGAAAGCCCGCCCTCAGCGCAAAGCGCGGTGCCAAGATAGAGGATCGCGGCGTTTTCCGGACCGCTGGTGAAGTCGATCAGGACGCTGTGCGGCCCAAAATCGGGGTTGGAGGGATCAAGATCGTCTATCGACGGGAAGGGCCGGCCATCGAGCAGCGAGACCCAGTGGTTATAGGCGCGGACGTGCATGCGCCGTTCGTCGGCCCCGATCACCGGCGGAGCCTCGATCGCCGGCTCTTCGGCGGCGGGGAAATCCTGCTCCACGCCATAATCGCTGCGGAAGGGATGCGTGTCGTCCATGTGCCTCGTCCTCGGGTCACGATAACGACCCTCATGGCGCGATCCTGCGCCCGGCATGGTTTACTTTTGGTTAAATGGCAGAGTCCGCGGTCCAATGCAGCCGCTGCTGTACTTGTCTTCGATCGGCGCAGCTGTTAGGGGCGCGGGTCTTCCGGAGCGCCTTGGCTCAGAGGATGGAGCAACGTGTTCGCAATGCGTGGCGCGCGCTAGATTGAGGTACTGCTGGAAGTAGGTTCGGTAGGACGTTTAGAAGGGTATTGGTTTAAGCCGCTTTAGCTCAGCCGGTAGAGCACATCATTCGTAATGATGGGGTCAGGTGTTCGAGTCACCTAAGCGGCACCACCTTCCTTGAGAGCGCTAGCTAGGCAATCCGAGGGCTCCCTGCGGAGGCTCGTCCGCGTGGGTGACGCGCGTGGGTCCTGCGTGGGGCGCTCGCGGGTGGGTAACGTCGGATTTCAAGCGCGGCTTTTGCGGGCCGCGCCCGAACTATCACGTCTTGGATCGCAGTAGCGCATTACGTGCTGTTCAGCGCCCGTCCGCTGATAGGCGATATCTCAATGCTTGAAGCGATGCTCGCGGTGCCACCGAACGAACTGTGGATGCGGCCGATCAGCCTCTCGCTGTGGCACCAATATTCGGCCGGAGGCATTGATGACCGATCGGATGCTGTCGGCATCGTTCGCCTGCCGCGAAACGATGATCCGCATGTCGTCGTCCAGCCCGATCAGACCGCGATCGAACATCCAATGCGGGATCAATCACCTTCTGGGAAGCGCCAGTTTGCACTCGCCACCGACATTCGTCGCGAATTCGGGAAGATTTATCGTGTGCGGCGCATCTTAGCGGACGGAACTTGCGGCTACGTCGCATGCTGCGTGGTTTCGGATTTTCACCTCCTAGAAGGAGGCTCGGCTGGCCCACTGACCCCGCTCGTCGAGTCAAAAGGAGGAACCCGTGTCACAACTTGTTTTTAGCGTAGCGTTAGCTTCAACCGTGATCGTCATTGCATCGCCTGCCCACATTGCTCCGGCGACAGAGGGCGCCCGCACGGAGGTTCAACATGTTGGCGGCACCAGTTCGACGCCTTCCGGCCTCTATACCCTGCATCGCAGACTGTCGGCGGCTACGAGCAAAGATTGAGCGGGCGGGACCGCTTTCTGATGCAATACCATCGAATGAGGGGTAACGGCCCTTACATCTGTTCCAGATAGCTGCTTGAAGAGCCGGACAGGTTGGACGCACGACTGCCATTTCGTTGGCCGCAGGGTGAAATCGGAAAAACCCCTGCGTTCATCATCCCCATCACGTCCGATTAACAGGTGCCGAGCGCAGGACAGTGATGATCGACGCGACCTATTTGAAGGCCCACCGCACGGCATCGAGCCTGGCGGTAAAAAAGGGGATCTCGGGCGCCTGATCGGCCGCACCAAGGGCGGCATGAACACCAAGCTCCATGCCGTCACCGACGCAAATGGCCGCCCTTTAAGCTTCTTCATGACCGCCGGCCAGGTCAGCGACTATATCGGCGCGGCAGCCCTGCTGGACGAATTGCCGAAGGCTCAATGGCTGCTCGGCGACCGGGGTTACGATGCTGACTGGTTCATGGATGCGCTGCAGGAGAAAGGCATAAAGCCCTGTATCCCGGGCTGGAAATCGCGCAACGAGCCCATCAAATACGACAAACGCCGCTACCGGCGCCGCAACCGCATCGAAATCATGTTCGGACGTTTGAAGGACTGGCGCCGGGTCGCCACGCGCTATGACCGCTGCCCCACCGCCTTCTTCTCAGCCATCGCGCTCGCCGCCACCGTCATCTTCTGGCTATGATCAATGAGTCCTGACCCTAAGCATGCATTGCTTCGCCAACTTCAATCGCGGGACCGATCTCCAACGAGCGAAGCCATCGCGAGCACATCCGCTTTGACTCGATTTGCTTCGGTCTGCGTGCCGGGGAAGGCTTCCCGCAAGATCTTGCTGGCGACCGTGGCAAGCTCTCGTGGAAGCGGCTTGCGCGCTTCACTGATACAGGCTCGGGTCCGTTGTAGAGCGGTTGGCATAAGACTCTCCTGAGATCCGCTATGTTTTTTGGCGGTTTTATTTGTCGGTACGCATGACGCGAAACTTGAACCAGGTTGAGCGCTACGGTTGGTCCGTGACTGGGGAGATCGCTTTGCGGAAGCGCTCGATCCTCATGCTACGTTTTGCCGGTTGCCGGTGTGATCGGCGGCTTCCCCCGTTTATCGTTTATCCGACTCGGCGCAGCGCGGACTGCACTAACACAAAAAAAGGGCCAGCCGAAGCTGACCCGGGAAGTTTTAGGAGAGGATGCCTGAAAGGCACGTTCTTTGTGCATTGCAGCATTTCAATTCGCAATTGCGTACATTGGTGTCAGCAATGCAATTTATGCACTTTGCTCGATAGGATTCCGGGCCGTAGGGTTCCGCGTTCAATTCAAAATCCGCAGCTATCCCCTCGTTTTTTAGTCCGATCGAGCGTATCATTCCGGTGGGGAGGGTACCAGACGACAGGAGCTGACGATGGCTGAGATCAACAGGTCGGAGGTCATAGACCTTCTCAATCGGATCCTGGAGCATGAGCTTGCCGGCGTGGTACGATACACCCACTACTCGCTGCTCGTGTTTGGCTATAGTCGCATTCCGATTGTCTCCTGGCTGCGGGCGCAGGCGGACGAGTCACTATTGCACGCTCAGCAGGCCGGCGAGATGATCACGCTGCTCGGCGCCTATCCTTCGCTGGCCATCGGCCCCTTGCTCGACCAGCACAAGCACGATGTCGGCGACATCCTGCGCGAGGCGATGGAAACCGAAGATGTCGCGCTCACGCTTTACAAGTCGCTGCTGTCGAGCGTTGAAGGTCGGTCAGTAATGCTCGAGGAATATGCACGTCAGATGATCTACGCCGAAGAGATGCACGCCGGCGACGTCGATAAGATGCTTCGACGGCCGATGGTTGAAGGCACCGCCTCCTCAAACTCCGGCGGTTACCAGAGCTGAAGCGGCAGCGTCTACACTCTCAACTCGCGCAGGAACGGTTCCGCGATGAATCGTCACGTGCCAAAATATGCGGGACACCTTCCCTTCGATGGGCTTGGTGATGCAGTAAACCCACTGTAGAATTCCCTGTGCCTCCCCTTCTTCCGCAGCGCTTTCTGTCGAAGAAGCTCCGAATGTTTGCCACCCAAGCCCCGCGCCAAGGAACCTTTGAAGGTTTACAGGATCACGGCGCGCTTTGCATGTGACCGTGCCGAGACCCCACGCTGCTCCCTGCAGGTGCAGTGGGTCCGCCCAAGAGCCTATCGTAACCGATGATAGCGCCGCGTCGCGAGCAGTTCTGATTGCCTCAGGATCGCTCCAGCGTTGCCAACAAGCCGCGATGTCGTGCCCTTTCTTTGGGCGTGTCCTGCTCATCAACGATTCCAAGTATCGCGCGGGCTGAATATCGAACCGAGAGGCCTTGATGTGCGGCCGCAGCGGCAGGATGATCCGCTTGGATTGCCATAACGGCCTCGTGCTTGGCGCGCTGAAGATAATAGTCGGTGTCGGCCATCGGTCTCTCCGCTATTGCTAATGGAGGGGCTGATACCTCTCGGGAGTATCAAAGCACAGCAGCTTGGGCTGAGGCGTGCGTGTACAATGGCCAAAGCGCGCGTGGGCGACGGCGACGAAGGCGGCTGGGATCAGCGGGTTCCGTTTACACGACTGTAGGAACCACGCCGCCACACTTTTATCGGACGCCGGTGTTCCATTGTATTCAATAGGTAAGCTGCTCGGCCATGCAGACCATCGCTCGACGCAGCGCTACGCTGCCATCTCCCACGGCCCACTGGCCGCAGCCGTCGAGGCCGGCGCCGCCGGTCTGGGCGTCGACTGGGCCTGAGACACCGCACCTCACCCCACCCTGCTCTGGCATTGCGCCGAGTGAGGGTGGGGATCTATTCGCGGCACTTATTTTTTCGCAACGGTTCCGGTGCGTGCCTTCGAAGCGGAACGCCATATAGCGCCGGCCCCTCCAGGCGTAGCGCAGCGGCCGGCAGCCCGAAGGTGCGCCGGAATGTGCGGCTAAAATGCGCAGAATCCGCAAAGCCCGCTTGATGCGCGGCTTCAGTCAGCGATAGGCCATCGGCATAAAGCGCTACGGCCGTCTCAAGACGCAGCCACAGAATGTAGGATTTGAACGCTAGGCCCGTTTGCGCGACGAACAAATGGCTCGCCCGGCTTGGGGACAGGCAGACCTGTTGGGCTGCGGACGCCAACGTCAACCGATTGTCGAGATGCGTGCGGGCATAAGCGATCATCGAAACAACGCGGGCGTCGGGCGACGGGCGGTCCCCGTCTCCAGGCAGTGCGGCAATGATGGTGCGGCCCAGTTCAAGCAGGTCAGGCGCGGTGGCGCCACGATCGAAACAGCTGCGCAGCGATTCCAGGAAGGTGTGCGCCCCGCCCGTTGCCATTTCCACCACCGGGTGGTTCGCGAACAGCTCGCGGTGCAGCGCCCGTCCGACGGCACTTTCCGGCTCGATGAAAAGGAACGCGACGGCACCGCTGGCCTGGAACCTATGCTGTGTGTCCGAGGCGACTGCGACGACCGGGCCGCGGAGACGACCGTGCCGCGTGCCGATTTCGAAGTTGCCCTTGAGGGCGAACGTTATCTGGATCGCGTGATGGGAATGCGACTGCACCTCGGCGGTCTCGCGTGCTCCCTCCAGCATCCAGAGGCTGGCGCCTTCCCAGACGACGATCCGGCCACGACCCACGATCGAAATAAGCCGTCTCCTCCAGGCGTGGCCACATCGTAGTAAAATACAGCGACTTTAGCCGATACGTTCAAGCGCGCACCCGGCTCGGGGCATATCAAGATATCTCCACAAACCGAACCACAGGAGTTCATCCATGACCGAGAAATGTAAATGCGATCCATGTGTCTGCTCACCAAGCTGCCGGTGCGCCACTGCTGCGAAGACATGCAAGTGCGGCCCGTCTTGCAAGTGTGGGCCAAACTGCGACTGCGCACGCTGAGTGTAACGCGGGGGAGCCTCGGGGCCCGGTGTTCCGCCGCGCTATACATCATCTGAAACGTCGGCCGCGTCCGGAGAAAGGAAAGGAACAGCCATGCAGTATTTGATCGGCATGTTGCTCGCGGTTGCCACAGGCGCGATGGGGAGCCTCGTGGGATTTGACCGAAGCCGTGCTTTCTATCCGGTCATCCTGATAGTGATCGGGTCCTATTATTGTCTCTTCGCGGTGATGGCGGGATCCGAACGGGCGCTGTGGAGCGATGCGATTGTCGCTTCGATCTTTACTGCGGCTGCAATTACTGGCTTTCGGACCTCGCTCTGGCTCGTTGTCGCCGCGCTCGCTGCGCACGGTGCCATGGACGCCGTGCACCATCACCTGATCACGAATGCAGGCGTGCTGAAATGGTGGCCCGGCTTTTGCGCGATGTTCGACGTGACCGCGGCGGCCTACCTTGCTTTGAGCCTCTGGCTTCGAGGGGAGCCAACGAGTAGCTCAGCCCTCTACATGGGCCACTGAAGTGAATGAGAGCATGTCACCTGGTGCGAAGCTCGCGATGAAAGGTGGCAGGGGAATCCGCACGGGCCTGCGACAGTCCCTCAAGGATGGGGCAAACCGGCCTATCGTTACCGTGGCACTTCTCGGCGAGGTCCAGCAGCGACTTGCGCATGGCCTCCAGTGCCGTGGCCTTTCGCCGCAACTCCGCCGCGCGAGCAATCGCGAGTGCCTTCACCTCGGCACTGGCGCGGCCCGTATCGGACCAGAGCGACAGCAACGTTCCAATCTCGTCGATCGAAAAGCCGAGATCGCGGGCGTTGGCGATGAAGCGCAGCCGATTCACATCGGCATCCGAATAGTCGCGATACCCCGAGTCTCGCCGCGCGGCGGCTGGGATGAGACCAATCTTCTCGTAATGCCGGATCATCCGTTGCGAGACACCGCTCGCCTTCGAAGCCTGTCCGATGTTCATAAAGCTACCCGGTTCAGGCGCAGCGCGTTGGCGACGACACTCACCGAGGATAACGCCATCGCAGCGGCTGCAATCATCGGCGAAAGCAGAATACCGAAGACCGGATAAAGCAGGCCTGCCGCGATCGGTACACCTGCCGCATTGTAAATGAAGGCGAAGACCAGATTCTGGCGGATGTTGGACATGGTCGCTTGCGACAACCGACGCGCGCGCACAATTCCGGTGAGATCGCCTTTCAACAAGGTGATGCCCGCACTTTCGATCGCGACGTCTGTTCCCGAGCCCATGGCGATCCCCACATCGGCCGCCGCGAGTGCCGGCGCGTCGTTGACCCCATCGCCTGCCATTGCCACGATACGCCCCTCGCGTTTGAGCTTGGTCACCACGGCACTTTTCTGATCAGGCAACACCTCGGCTTCGACTTCGTCGATGCCCAACTGTCGAGCCACCGCTTCCGCCGTGGTGCGATTGTCACCCGTCAGCATGACGACGCGAATACCTTCCGCCCGCAGCCCGGCCAGTGCCTCGGGCGTGCTTGGCTTGATCGGATCGGCAATCGCGAGAATGCCCGCCGCCAGCTTATCTACTCCGGCAAATATGGCGGTCGCGCCGTTCCGTCTGAGTTCATCGGCCTGCGCAACCAGCAGCGCGACATTGATGCCATTGGCGGCGAGAAAAGCTGCATTGCCGAGCACGATGCGCCGCCCGTCCACCATTCCCACCGCACCTCTGCCAGTAGGCGAGTCGAAGTCCTTGACGTCCGGAATCTCGATGCCCCTGTCGCTGGCTGCTTGCACGATCGCCAGAGCAAGCGGATGTTCCGATGCCCGTTCTACGGCAGCCGCCAACCACAGCACTTCATCCTCTGTAAAACCTGCAGCCGGCACGATATGGGTGACGGAAGGATGCCCCAATGTGAGCGTGCCGGTCTTGTCCACGATGAGCGTGTCGACTTTCTCCATCCGCTCCAAGGCTTCCGCATTCTTGATCAGCACGCCAAGGCCCGCGCCCCTACCGACGCCGACCATGATCGACATCGGCGTGGCAAGGCCGAGCGCACAGGGGCAGGCAATGATGAGCACGGCCACGGCCGCGACCAGCCCATGGGCAAAGCGCGGTTCGGGTCCCCAAATGCCCCAAGCCACAAAGGCAAACAACGCGATGGCGAGAACCACCGGGACGAACAACCCGGCAACCTTATCTGCCATGCGCTGTATGGGAGCACGGGAGCGTTGCGCATCCGCGACCATCTGGACAATACGCGCGAGCATCGTGTCGCGTCCGACGTTATCCGCTCTGATGACCAACGCGCCCGACTGGTTGAGCGTGCTGCCAATGACCTTGTCGCCCACCGCCTTGCTGACCGGCATGGATTCACCCGTCACCATCGACTCATCGACCGAAGTACGGCCTTCCTCGACGATGCCATCGACCGGCACCTTTTCTCCCGGTCGTACGCGCAGTCGATCGCCGACGACAACCTGATCGAGCGCGACCTCCTCATCAACGCCGTCCGCCCCGATACGTCGCGCCGTCTTCGGTGCAAGGTTGAGCAGCGCCTTGATAGCCCCCGAAGTGTGTTCGCGGGCGCGCAATTCGAGAACCTGCCCGAGCAAGACCAGCACGGTTATGACAGCGGCCGCTTCGAAATAGATAGAGACGCTGCCGTCTGGCGACCTGAAGGCGGCGGGGAAGATGCCCGGCGCGAGCGTTGCCACGACGCTGTAGACCCAAGCAACGCCCGTTCCCATGGCAATCAAGGTGAACATGTTGAGGTTGCGGGTTTTGATCGAAGTCCAGGCGCGCACGAAAAACGGCCAGCCGGTCCACAACACCACGGGCGTTGCAAGCACGAACTGAATCCATGCGCCAACCTTCATCGGCACGATATGATGAAGCGCCGGGACGATATGTCCGCCCATCTCCAAAACCAGCACAGGCACCGCGAGCACGAGGGCGATCCAGAAGCGGCGCGACATGTCGGCAAGTTCGGGGTTTGAGCCGTCTTCCACAGATACCGTGGCCGGTTCGAGCGCCATTCCGCAGATCGGGCAGCTACCCGGATGGTCTTGCCGTATCTCGGGATGCATCGGGCAGGTCCAGATCGTCCCCGCTGCGGCGTTTGTGGGGGGAGGCAAAGGCGACAGATAACGTGTCGGGTCGGACACGAACTTCTCGCGACATTTGGAGCTACAAAAGTGGAAGGTGCGACCTTCGAATTCAGCGTGATGAACAGTTGCTTTGGGGTCAACAGTCATGCCGCATACTGGGTCGCGGACCTCTCCTACTGAGGGAGTGGCATGATCGTCGTGATGCGTATCTGCGCTTGGATGTGATGCGCCATGCCGTTTTTCCTTCATGCTGCGACTCCATATGGAGTTTGACACCATGTCAAGGTCAAGGGCGTTCGACGGCATTGGGGGCATTACGTAAGGCGCACATCAGAATCGGCACGTAGAATCATCGGCGAATGGAGATACAGATGTCTTACGCGATCAAGGTGATGTGCCTTTCGGTCGTGCTGGTGGCTGCGCCCTTGTCGGCACAGACCGATCCTCATGCCAGTCATCATCCGGATGACAAGACGACTACCTCCACCACCACAGACACGGTAAAGCCGAACTGTCCGATGATGGGATCGCAAGCGCCTGCTGCAAATGCTCAGCATCAAGGAGCTCCGGCTGTGCAGAGCGCGCAAGGTGGCGGCATGATGGTAGGGGCGATGTCGCTCGACATGATGAAAGCGTGCATGAGCAAGCCTGCGGCGTCGTCAGCCGACCATCAGCACGGCAACTGATCTACGGGAACAGTATCGACGCGTTGAATCAGGATAGAGGGATCAGGACGGTGAAGACGCGTAACTTCCTGCTCATGCTGAGTGTGGCGATTGCCTCCGCCGCCTTGTTCTATTTTGGCCGAGAGCATTGGGGTCATATCTTCGGCGTGCTGTCCTATCTCCTGTTTTTGGCATGCCCGCTGATGCACCTCTTCATGCACCACGGACATCAGCATGGCAGTGAGCATCCGGCGTCCCCAAAAGATTAAAGTTGCGCAGGTCTGGCGCAGGAAGGACACATAGCCTTCGATTTGATTGTCCGGCGGCCATCGGCCTGCTATCCGGCATTCCATGCGGGGCGTCCTTATCCGGTTCATGGCTGTGCTCTCGGTCTTGTTCGCCGGTATGCACGAGCCTGTCCTCGCCCATGATGGAAGCGGGTTTTCTGCCTACAGTCATCATCACGACCATGCGCAATCCGAAGATCGCTCAGACGGCCAGCACAGTTCGCCCGGTGCATTGGACAATGAAGCGGTGCATCACCATCATTGCCCAGTCGGGCTTGCCGGGGCTCCGGCACAGCTGGCGACTGCCGCATTGAAGAGCTGTGCTGCCTTCTTGCCGGTCCCAGTCAGGGTACTCGCATCGCTTGCGATAGCCCCGCCACTGCAACCGCCGCTGGCCTGAACTGATCCCTTGCTGCCGGGTGGATAGACCGTCCCGCAGCCTGTGCTTCAGTCTCAGGAGAGTTACCAATGCATTTCCAATTGCGCGCTGCCTTCATGGCAGGAGCGCTGGCGGCAACCAGTCAGCCCGTTCTGGCTGAACCGATCACGCTTGATGAGGCGATCCGCCGCGCCAGCAAAGCGGCGCCACTGCTCCAGGCAGGCGATGCCGCGATTGCGGCAGCGAAGGCTGGTGCACGGCAGGCTGCTGTTCGCCCCAATCCGTCGCTGGCGGTGGAAGGCGAGAATCTCGTCGGTACCGGGTCCTACGATGCGCTGCGCCAGTCGGAGGTCAGCGTCACCTACAGCCAGCCCTTCGAGCGTGGCGGCAAGCGGGCGGCGCGAATCGCATTTGCCCAGCGAGACCTTGGCGTAGCTGAAGCCAGCGCCCGCATTGCCCGGCTCGATCTCGCTGCTGCCGTCCAGCGCGCCTATATCGATGTCCAGATCGCCGATTTTGTAGCTCGGATCAGCGAGAAACGCGTTGAAACCGAGACCCAGATGCAACGTGAAGCGCTGCGGCGGGTGCGTGGCTACAAAGATCCGCTGTTTGTCGAGACACGGGCGGCAGCGCGGGTCGCTCAGGCTAGGCTGGCCGGCGTTGAAGCATTGGCCCGGCTTGCAAACGCCCGCAATCGCCTTGCCTCCTTCTGGACTGGTTCGGGTGCCGATCTGCAACTGGCGGACGGTTTCAGCCTGACAAGTGCCAGTGCGGTGACTATTGCTTCTGCCGATCAGTCCTTGCGCGATGCGGAAATCGTCCGTGCGCGGGCCGCTGTTGTGGTCGAACAAAGCCGAGCCACGCAAGACTACACTTTTTCGGGCGGCGCACGGTATCTGCGCGGAACCGATGATGTCGCGCTCCTGGCGGGGGTCACCATTCCTCTGGGGCGCTTCGACCGCAACCAGGGCAATATCGAAAAGGCGCAGGCCGAACGTCAGCGGATTGAGTTCCTCGCCGAGGCGGACCGTCTCGAAAGGCTGCGCCGGCTTGCCTCGCTCAGGGGTGATGCAGAGGCTGCCCGCACCCGCGCCGATGCAATCATGGCGGATGTCTATCCGCGCACGGTGCGCGCGCTCGATCAGGTGCGGGAAGGCTATAATCGCGGCGGCTTCAACTTCCGGGACGTGCAGGACGCTGCCGATGCAATCATCGCGGTCCAGGAACAATGGCTTGATGCCATGACGCGCTTTCGTGATGCCCAGACCGAAATTGACCGGCTGACGGGGCGCTTCGACGCTGCCGCGCCGGTGGAGACCATCCCATGAAAACCTTCCCAAAGCTTCGCGTGATTGCCGCGCTCGTTGCTCTCGTTCCACTCGCGTCTTGTGGCACCAGTGCGCCGGAAGACGCCGAACATGGCGATGAACATGCCGAAGCTGAACCTGAAAAGGGCGCGCATGGCGGACGGCTCGTCAAACACGATAGCTTCTCCGCCGAAGTGACGATCTTCGAAGACGGCCAGGAGCCGCAGTTCCGCGTCTACCCCATGCTCGATGGCAAGCCGGTTGATCCAGAGACCGTGCAACTGACGATGACGCTCAAACGGCTAGGCGGCGAGGTTGATCGCTTCGCCTTCAAGCCGGAGGAGGATTATCTCGCCGGGCAGGGCGTGGTCGAAGAGCCGCACAGCTTCGATGTCGAACTGATCGCCATCGCTGGCGGCGAGAAGCATGTTGCGCGCTATTCCAGCCCCGAAGGCCGCACCCGTATCACTGCCGCCGCCGCCAAGGCAGGAGGAATCGAGATCGCCACAGTCGGCCCGGCCACGATTGGCGAGACGCGTGAATTGTTCGGCACCGTCCAGCTTGCGACGACCGCTCGCTCGGAAATCCGGGGCCAGTTTCCCGGACGGATTGTCAGTGTCTCGAAGAATGTCGGCGATCATGTCCGGCGCGGTGAGCTGCTGGCCCGGATTGAATCGAGCGAAAGCTTGCAAACCTATCCCGTCTATTCCACGGCCAGCGGCGTCATTGCCGAGCGCAATGGCAATCCCGGCGACGTCACCTTCGACCGCGCCCTCTATGTCATTACCGATCCGGCGCAGACGACGGTGGTGTTCAATATCTTCCCTAAAGACCTTGGTGCGATCCAGCCTGGCCAGTCGGTCTCGATCGAAGCGCTGGACGGAACGGTGATCGCCCAGACTCGGCTTGGTGATTATTTGCCCGAAGGCAATACTGAGGCCGGAACCGCGCTTATGCGCGCTGCCGTCCCCAATCGGGGAGGACGATTGCGGGCGGGCATGGCGCTGCGCGGCAAAGTCATGATCAATGCAGTGCAAGTGCCGCTGGCAGTGCGCACCGAAGCTTTGCAGAGCTTCCGCGATTTCACCGTCGTCTTTGCCAATTACGGTGAGGATTACGAGGTGAGGATGCTCCAGCTCGGGCGGCGCTCCCCGGGATGGACCGAGGTGGTCTCGGGCATCGCGCCCGGCACGCGCTACGCCGCCAAAGGATCGTTCCTCATTCGCGCCGACATCGAGAAGTCGGGCGCGAGCCACGATCACTGAGCGGGAGAGATAGCACCATGCTTGCCCGCATCATCGGCTTTTCGATCCGTCAGCGCTGGTTCGTGCTGGCGGTTGTCGCCCTGCTTTGCGCGCTGGGCGTGTGGAGCGCATCCAAGCTGCCCATCGACGCCGTGCCGGACATCACCAACGTTCAGGTGCAGATCAACACCGAGGCGGAAGGGTTTTCGCCGCTTGAATCAGAACAGCGCATTACCTTCCCGATCGAGACGGCCATCGCTGGCTTGCCCAAGCTGTCCTACACCCGTTCAATCTCCCGCTATGGTCTAAGCCAGGTGACGGTGGTGTTCGAGGACGGCACCGACATCTATTTCGCTCGGCAACTGGTCAACGAACGCATTCAGGGTGCCAGATCACAGCTGCCACCGGGGATCGAACCGCAAATGGGGCCGATCTCTACCGGGCTTGGCGAGATATTCATGTATGCTATCGAACCCAAGCCGGGCGCACGCAAACCGGATGGCAGCGAATGGACAGCAACCGATCTGCGCACGCTGAGCGACTGGGTGGTTCGGCCGCAGATGCGCACGATCCCCGGCGTCGCCGAGGTGAACACGGTTGGTGGCTATGCGCGACAATATCATGTCACCCCCAACCCTTCGCAGCTGGCGGCATTGGAGCTTTCACTCAACGATGTCGTGGAAGCGCTGGAACGAAACAACGCCAATCGTGGTGCTGGATATGTCGAGCGTGCGGGCGAACAGATTCTCCTTCGGGTTCCCGGCCAGGTGGCGGGTGAGGCCGATCTTTCGCAAATTATCGTCGCAACGCGGGGTAGCGTGCCGATCCGCATCGGCGATGTCGCCGAGGTTGTAATCGGTTCGGAGCTGCGAACCGGGGCCGCGACTGAAAATGGTCGGGAAATCGTCCTCGGCACCGTCTCTATGCTCATCGGCGAGAACCCGCGCATCGTGGCCCAGGCTGCCAAGGCGCGGCTTGATCAAGCAACCGCCTCACTTCCAGCAGGCGTGATCGCGCACCCGCTCTATGACCGGACCGAACTGGTCGACCGGACCATCGGGACCGTGCAGGAGAACCTTGCCGAAGGGGCAATGCTGGTCATCGTCGTCCTATTTCTGCTGCTCGGAAATTTTCGGGCAGCCCTGATCACTGCGGCAGTCATTCCCATTGCCATGCTGATGACCCTGACCGGCATGGCGCGCGGCGGCGTCTCGGCCAATCTGATGAGCCTTGGTGCACTGGACTTCGGGCTGATCGTCGATGGCGCTGTGATCATTGTGGAGAACTGCCTGCGGCGACTGGGCGAAGCACAGCACCGCATGGGCCGCCTGTTGGATCGTGACGAGCGCTTCGGACTGGTCGCCACCGCCAGCGCTGAAGTGATGCGGCCCAGCATCTTCGGGATCATCATCATCACGGTGGTGTATCTGCCGATCTTCGCTCTATCGGGGATCGAGGGCAAAACCTTTCACCCGATGGCGATCACCGTGGTTCTCGCGCTTTCGGCGGCGTTGCTGCTGTCTCTGACCTTTGTTCCTGCCGCCGTCGCCCTGTTCGTGACCGGCAAGGTCGAGGAGAAGGAGAACGGGGTCATGCGCTGGCTCGGCAATGGTTATGCGCCGATGCTCGATTGGACGATGCGCCATTCGAAGGCGGCGCTGGCCGGTGCCTTAGTGCTCGTCGCCTTGAGCGCCTTTGGCGCAACCCGCTTGGGATCGGAGTTCATCCCCAATCTCGATGAAGGCGATATCGCCATGCATGCGCTGCGCATACCGGGCACCAGCCTGAGCCAGGCGGTATCCATGCAAGAGGTGCTGGAAAAGCGCATCCGCCAATTCCCGGAGGTGGAGCGGGTGTTCGCCAAGATCGGTACGGCAGATGTTGCTACCGATCCCATGCCGCCTTCAGTTGCCGACAATTTCATCATGCTTAAGGACCGCTCGCTATGGCCTGATCCGAGGAAATCGCGCGATCAGCTGGTTGACGAACTCAATGCGGCAGTGAGCCAGATCCCGGGCAACAACTACGAGTTCACGCAGCCAGTCCAGATGCGGATGAACGAGCTGATCGCGGGTGTTCGCGCCGATGTCGCCATCAAGCTTTTCGGCGATGATCTCGATCAGCTCTTGGAAAACGGCCGGGCAATCGAGGATGTCGCCGCGACAATTCCGGGGGCCGAAGACGTCAAGATCGAGCAAGTCACTGGTCTGCCGATGCTGTCCGTCGTTCCGCGCCGCGAGATGCTGGCGAGATACGGCATCAACGTCACCGATGTGCAGGACGCGGTCGCAACGGCAACGGGTGGCCGTGAAGCCGGAGAGGTGTTCGAAGGCGACCGGCGCTTTGCCGTAGTGGTCCGTCTGCCGGAAACCCTGCGGACCAATCTCGACGCCCTTGGGCAATTGCCGGTAGCATTGGCCAGCGGCGGGTCGGTACCGCTGGCGCAGGTTGCCGATATATCCCTTGCCGCCGGACCCAATCAGGTCAGCCGCGAAAACGGGAAGCGCCGGGCGGTTATCACCGCGAATGTGCGCGGGCGCGATCTCGGATCGTTTGTTGCCGAACTGCGCGAGAATGTCAGCGCCGAGGTCGAGCTGCCCGATGGCTATTATGTCGAATATGGGGGTACATTCGAACAGCTTCAGTCGGCTGCCACGCGGCTTCAGGTCGTCGTGCCGTTGGCGCTGATGATGATCTTCGGCTTGCTGTTTACCCTGTTCGGTTCGAGCAAGGACGCCGCAATCGTCTTCTCCGGTGTTCCCCTTGCCTTGACGGGTGGGGTTGCGGCGCTTGCACTCAGGGGGATTCCGTTGTCGATCTCGGCGGGCATTGGCTTCATTGCCCTTTCCGGGGTCGCCGTGCTCAATGGCGTTGTCATGCTCTCCTTCATCAAGGACTTGCGGATACGTGGGCTGGCACTGGATTCAGCAGTCCGCGAGGGAGCATTGACTCGCTTGAGGCCCGTCCTGATGACCGCCTTTGTCGCATCGTTGGGCTTTGTGCCGATGGCGTTTAACGTCGGCGCAGGGTCGGAAGTCCAGCGGCCCCTCGCGACCGTAGTTATTGGAGGGATAGTCTCTTCGACGTTCCTGACGCTGCTGCTCCTGCCAGCGCTATATCGCCTTGCGCATCGTCACGGAACATCGAGCAGCGAGGCGCAAGCAGCTGAAGAGTAGCAGGCGTCCACTCTTCAATGATTGATGCAAAAAGTCGTCAGTCAGCTAACGGGCCGGTGGGCGAGACAAAAGCGGGCGTTTCCGCAGGTCCAGCGCAGGTCACTTTTTGGGATTTCATCCTACCAAAGTGCGTCCGGTAGGAAGCGCCCGAAGTGCGTCCACCGACCGCCTTGGGTCCTGCGTGGGTCGCCCGGCGCGGGCAGGCGGATCGGAGCCTTATCGCGTTGCTTTATATCGCTTTTCCTGCGCGCGTCCCTTGCATTCGTAATGATGGGGTCAGGTGTTCGAGTCACCTAAGCGGCACCACCTTCCTAGAGGACGTTCAGCAGGGAAAATCGGAGCGATCTACGAAAGGGCCTTCCGCGTGGGTGGCGCTCGTGGGTCTGCCGTGGGTGCTTTGGGCTGGGTCGAAGACCGAGATGGGTCGGTTCCGGACTGGCAGTTTACAATTCAGACTAAACATCTAAAGCCCACATCTCATTAATGGTCGCCAGCATCAAACAGCGATATGCTCAAGCCGATACCGCAGGAGCCACGGCATAAGCGGTTCAATGGAGCTTACCGGATAAAGGGAATGCCGAGCGAAGTCCGCTACGCGATTGAGTTCGTTCCTGAGAAAGTCGCTGGCGGTCTGTTCAGTGCATATAGCGTTTTGAGGCAGCACGACCACAAAATCAAAAATCTTGGCGAACTCCTTGCCCTCGGACCGACGCAATATGCGACTGCGGCGTTGGATAAATTGTCTCGGATTTCGAGAACTCGCGATCAGATATGCAGTCCGACAGGCTGGAACGTCGATCCCCTCATCAAGGCAGCAGGCCAATTGACCTCACGCCGGCGAATGCCTCAGCAACCTGAGCGTTTGGTCGTATCGCGGTGACCCCTTCGCAAGGGGCTAGGCATCGGACGACAGGGGAGCGCCTTTAGCTCTTGCTTCTTTGGCCATTTTATCGTGCATCTTAGCAAGCTTTAGATGGGCGGCTCTGGTTTGCGGATCGGTAGTTTCTGCTGCCAACATGCGCTCATGTGGTTCGCGGTTAAGGTGGTAGGATTCGTCCGGGGAGGGCTTCGTAGTGTCAATCTTGTTTAAGTTTCGATCCGCGAGATCAGACGTCTGGATTGCCACCGCCAAGCCTGTGGAACGTATAGTTTCCAGATCCTTCGGATCGACGGTTACAGCTCGCAGCATACCGTTGCTGCGAACGTAGAGCACCGTGGCGACGCGTTTGTAGACCGTTCGTTCGTTGCCTTCGATGATTTCTTCTTCGGTATCGATATCATAGGAGCCTGCCGGCAAGGTCTCATCCCGACCCTTGAGTCTAAACGGTGCATCAATCGCAATGGACGATTTAACAATACGTACAGCCATCACTTCGCGCTCCTCGATCGCCCGCCATCATCAGCCCATCTAAAAAGTGCGTTACCCAAACCTGGCCCAGAGCTCGGCTCCGTGCCTGTGTGTTGTGGTCGCATCTGGGCTGAGCACACTAGCTTGCGATAGGCGTCGATCAGGCGTTTGTGCGCAAATCGCGCGCAGGGGTCCGTGGCGGCGTTCAGCATCGCGATCGATGCCTTTAGCCGACCTTCGAAATATGTGAGATCCATGAGGACACTCCCATTCTGCAAGCGGGAGCGCTGTGTCTCTCTGTCACGGGATGCTTGCGGTCGAAATCGGGTGATTGCCATTCATACCACGAAGCTCATGGAATGACGAATCAAGCCACCGAGCGGCCTCTGCATATGCTGGGAACGCTAATCAGCAGAACCTACAGGTCACGGAGGTTGAAGTCCGCTTTCTTCTAATTCGGCCAGAAAGTGGTCGTTCCGGAATCGTGAAGGTTCTGAACGCCGAAAGGCGAATAGATGTCCTGGATGCACAAACCCTCGGGAAGCGCGCGGTGAACTATGGAAACCCTTCGGTTGACGTATTATTGCTGGAGGCAGGCAATTATGCCAGCGGCGGCTCATTTATCGCAACTTTCGGAAAGGCGACCTCTCTCAATCGTGCCCCATAGAAGCGCGCAAGACGCTCATGATCATTGCGAGCTTCGAGAGTTTTGGCGGCTTTGCCGAGCATAAGGGCGATCTGCTCGCGCTTGAGAAGAAAATTGATGTCCATGACGTCACTCCCACGGGGAGCGAGAGCGCCATGTCTCTCAGTCACAAGTTGCTCAAGTCGTTTCAGGTGATGGCGTCGGTATAACATAGCTGCCAAAGTTTGGGTGTTAATTCGCTACAACGTTGCAAACTAATCTCGGACCCTTGCCACTCTCTTTCGATTTCAAAGGCTCTGACGCAGAACTGATACGCATATTCCAAATCTCAATGGCCGCATTTGCGCTTTCGTCATGACCCATAGGATCGCTCCAACCGCTTGATGCCCCGCATGCCGTGCAATGCATCTTGGAACGCCAATCAGATTTGCCATAGGCTCGTACTATTTCGCTGGAAGGCTCAGCCGTTCCGCAAAACGGGCAGACGAGCAGCTCCAAAGCGGCGGCGTCTTCCGGTAATATTTGGGTGTCTTCCATTTTCTTCCTGTTGTTCGGCGCCCAGAATGTCAGAGGCACTACCGTGCACGATCAACCGTAAACTCGGGTGATCATCGTCTGAGCCAAAGATTTTCTGCATCATCTACGGCCTCCAGCATGTCACTTTCAGCCTGCTTGTCGCTCAGATGCCTACGTACCTCTTCAGGATCACCCGCGCGCGGAAAAGTGCGATCCACCTTGGCAGCCTTTGCCAGATCACCGATCCAGCAATCACGGTTCCCCTGCGTCAACAGCCACATCCCGAACGGTTCGGTCTCATCGAGCGACCGGCTATCATCAGCCGTCATACTCCCGCCTTCCTTGGCGATTGTTCGCTCATATCCGGATGCCTGAAGCGAACTGCCATGCGCGTCACCGGTCCCGTCATCACCTTATCCCCATAGGCCATGCCTAGAAGAGCCGCATCGGGAGCATTGTGCAGCACCACCCGCGTACCGCCTGATTGAAGCGTTTCAATCATGCTTATGGGGATGTCGTGTGCGCTGCATTTCGCAATGATCTCAGCGCGCCCAGCATCAATACAGATTATACGGGTCATCGAATTGCCACCGGAGATAATGTGCCGGCGTCCGGCTTCGTGATCGGAGCCCCCCTCTCGACCATTAAATCTACAATGAGCCCGCCATATCCTCTAGCCAGACGGGCACCCGCATCGCAGATGACTACCATCATTCTGAATGTAGCACTTAGTCGTCGTTCGAAATAGGGGATGCTCATCGACATAAGCTCCTAAGAAGCAGACGAGAGCATATTGTCTCTCGGTCACGAGTAGTCTGCGATGCCAATCGGATGATGACGCGTCATACCAAGGCACGGCGTTCCCGCCTGACACTTGGGATCGTTCCGCCTCCCTTTCGCACCCAGGGAGGCGGGATAATCAATTGGCTTGTAAGCTGCTCAGCTTCTGGCCGACCAGCGTGAGCTCGACGCGGCGGTTCTGTTGGCGTCCTGCAGCTGTCCCGTTGTCGGCAACCGGCTCGGACTCACCATGGCCGATCGTTTCGATCCGTGCAGCATCGATCCCCGTGCCGGCAAGCATGGCGCCGACTGCCTTGGCTCGTCGTTCCGACAACGCCTGGTTTGCTGCGGCTGTTCCTTGCCCGTCGGTATGGCCGTCGATCTGAACGCGGACCGCCCTATTGGCCTTGAGGTAGCCAGAGAGCGGGCGCAGCCGTTCGATGGAGCCTGACTTGAGATCCGAGCCTCCGCTGGCGAAGACCACGTCGCTCAGCACCAACGTCGCGCCAAGATCGGTCTGCTTCATCTTATAGTCGCTCAGCTGTGAGCGTAGCTGGCTCGTTTCCAGTGCGGTTGCCTTGGCGGTTTCTATGCGGGTGGCTTCCTTCGACGCAATCTCGGCGCGCAACGTGTTGGTTTCTCTTTGCGCCTGTGCGGTGGCGACCTCGGCGGTATTGATCCGGTTGGCGCGTGCTGCTTCCAGCCCCGCAAGCTCGCTCTTGATCGCCGCCGATTTGGCACGGGTGCGCGCGGTCTCGATCAGAGCATCGACTTCGCCGGTGATGCTCTCAACCTGCTTGATGTCATTGTCCTTAAGGTTTTCGAGCAGCGGCTTCAGCGTTGCCTCCGCGCGATCGAGGTCCGCCGATCCGTTCTCGGCGACGCCCGGTTCGGCGCGAACTGCAACAATCCGGTCGTGAAGCTTGCTGACCGCGAGCTTGTCGCTCTTGTCGGCCATGGCGGGGGTGGTGATCGATAGTAGTGCGGTGGCGCCAAGAAGGCACGTAATTCTGTTATGTTTCATGATTATCTCCATTATCTTCGCGCTCAGCGCGCGAGAAGTTGATCGCGCTGGGTCGTCAGCTTGGTGAGTTCGGCGGTTGCCATGGCGAGGCCGGCAAGAGCGTCGGCCTGTTTTGCGCCATAGTAAGCGCTCGCCTCGCGATGGCGCTTAAACTCGCTCTCGGCGGTGCCCAGCGCAACACGGGCGCGTTGCTGGGCGTCTGCCGCCTGCTCGGTGGTGCCGAGCCGGTCTCCGGTTTCGATCTTGGCCTTGGCGGCGGCAATCGCCACCTGTGCCCGGTCCGCATTGTCGGCAAACGCGGCTGACGAAAGCGTCAGAGATGCGATTGCAAGCCCTGCAAGCAGGCGGCGTTGAAATATATTGGTCTGGGTCATGGAAGTATCCTTTGTTGATTGGAAGGTGACGCGGCGCCTACTCAACGGCAGGTGACGTTCCCACCCTTGTCGATCGAACGTCCCAGCAATGCGCCGCCGCCGACGCCCAGCAATGTGCCAAGGGTCTTGGATCCGCCGGGGGCGATGGTGTTGCCCAGCGCGCCGCCGACAAGGCCGCCGATAATCAGGCCCGTCGTCCCGTCGTCGCGGCGGC
>Ga0065707_10000457_pt1 | contig 68249 bp, 75 predicted proteins | sample SwiRhicommuniRL3_FD_59094 | JGI IMG/M metagenome (GOLD analysis project Ga0065707, IMG submission 59094) | Switchgrass rhizosphere bacterial communities from Rose Lake, Michigan, USA - RL3 v2 (version 2) | ecosystem: Host-associated > Plants > Roots > Rhizosphere > Soil | place: East Lansing...
AATGAACACTAGTCTAGGCTAGATTCCATTCTTGGATAGAACAAATATTGAAGCAAACCCCCTATTGGAGCAATTCAGTTCATATTTATCAAAAATCAACGAATATCTTGCAAGAGAATTAGATCTCTACTCATGGTCCGAATTTTATACTCCANTAAGATACGCGTCTGAAGGTGGAAAAAGGATNAGACCCCTTATACTAGTTTTGTCGGCTNAGACAATATTGGCCAACAAACACTNCAACACAGACATTACGGAAGACATGTTTTTGGCCTCCTGTGCAATAGAACTCTTGCACACACAATCTGTAATTCATGATGATATTATTGATAAAGAGGATTATAGACGTGGCAAACCATCATTCCATATAAAATATGGATACAACAGCAGTATTCTAACTGCTGATTTTGTTCTCGGGATAATCCTGAGCATATGTACTAAAATCAATAATGCAAAAGTGTCCGCAGAGCTATCTACCGCAGCAATAAAGATGAGTGAGGGGGAGATGATGGAAATAAAACTCACCAAAGACCCTTACCTAAAAGAGGACGATTACATAAAAGTTGTCGAACACAAGACAGCCTCATTGTTTGAAGCAGCGTCAAAAATTGGTTCACTATTGGGAGGTGGCACGGACGAAGAAATTTGCGCGATGGGGAGTTTTGGACACTTGCTTGGAATAGCATACCAGATACACGATGATATAATGGATTGGAATAACGAGGATAGATTGTTTAACATACTGGTACGGAATAACAAGCAATCTGCCGAATTTATAGACAGGATGGAACAACTATTTATATCTTATTCGTCCAAGGCAAAAAATGAATTGAAGAAAATAAATGATTCTGTCTCAAAGAAACACCTTGAACATTTGACAGATTTGACGTTTTTACAATTCTGAATCTTTACTACATTATTTTAATCCATTGTGTTAGGGTTCGTCTNGGTGTACTTCAAGACGATATGAATGAATAAATCTTGATGCAAAACTGTCAGCACCTTTTTCTGAACCTCTGTGCTCCATCCCCCTATAACGCAAGTGATGATAAAATTCATGTAGGACGACCGAGGGATTGTAAAATATATCAGAATTTGTGGCATAAATGCGCTGTTGCTTTCCCACATATACAGCACGTACAGTTTTCCTTTTCCCCTTAATAGTACCAACCACAATTTCAGGGGGTTGAATATTATAGTACTTGGAAAGCAATTGCAGTGATTCCTCTGTTCTCTTATTCAAGATTAGTTTTACAACTAAAACCTGTGTTTTTGTATCTGGAAATTCCATGTTAATTCGCTGGCTTAATTCACCAATACTACTCCAAAATTTAAAAACCGCTCAGGCTATACAGCCAATAATAGGTCACAATTCTCTTAGTACAATTTTTCCTATTCATTCTGAACCTCAACATCATCATCTATATCTTCTGCAAAATCATCTTCCAAATCTTCTTCGAACTCATCTTCGACATCCTCATCCGTTTGAAAATTATCACTATCTTCCGCTTTCAATGGCATTTTTTCTGACAATATAGTCCCGGCAATAATACTGCCAGTAGACTATTTAATAATTATTTGAAATGCGCTATGTAGACGTAATACAGTCGAATTTCATGTTCATAAATTCAAAATGACTTTAAATTGGTAATTTGCAATATGGCGAAACCTTACCTCAAAAACTATACAAATGAATCAAAGTTTCCGTCGATTGAAGAGCAACTTTATAATTATTCTTATTCTTATCTGAAATAATGTCAGAAATGATTGATTCGATTGGAGGCGTAGTTATTATGGTTTCAGATCAGGCACAGGCGGTAAAATTTTATGCAGAAAAAATGGGCTTTGACATCAGGGTAAACGTTCCATTTTATGGTGGAAAATGGATCGAAGTTGCTCCCAAAGATTCTGAATCCACTTTGAGCATTATGGAACCAAATCCACATATAATGTCCCCGGAGGAGACAGAATTGGCGAAAAAAAACATAGGAAAAAACACTGGAGTATGGTTTTATACGTCAAATATTAAATCCACTTATGAAGAGCTAAAGTCCAAGGGTGTCGATATATCAGCGCCACAAAAACAGGAATGGGGTGGTGTGATGTCTCTTGTAAAGGATCTTGACGGAAACATTTTCACTTTATTGTCATCACCAGAAGGTTGATGCCATTTTTCATTAAGAAATACTGAATGCAGCAATTCATCATGTTAGAGAAATTACATCGAATGCAAATATTGATCCTTCTCTACATACCAAGCTTATTAATGTCTCAAAATTTTTGTTTGAATTTTTATTTGTTTTGAATTACAATTACAGTAATATTATCATGCCCTCCGTTATTGTTCGCTTCATAAACCAATCTGTCACAAGCGTATTGTGGCCCCATAGGAATACTTGCATGTAATATAGCAAGTATGTCTCGTTCATCTATCATACTCGTGAGACCGTCTGAACAAAGTAATATACAATCCCCTTTTCCAAAATCACAGTGCCGTATATCGTGCAATGCCAAATCGTTCGTCCCCAGATACCTAGTAACAATATTTCGTAGATGGTGTGTTCTCAATTGATCTTTACGTAACTTTCCGTGCTTTACCATTTCCATTACTAAAGAATCATCAGTAGTTAATTGGAGTAACTTATCTTCTTCTTTATTATAAAGATAAGCCCTACTGTCTCCCAAATGTGAATAGTAAGCAATGTCATCAAAAAATACCGACAGCACCACAGTTGTACCCATATTCATTAGCTCAATATGCTCTTTTTTTAACAGAATAATTTCCTCGTTGGCCTCATAGAGAGCCTTGTTCACTATATGTTCAATATCATCCTCTTGCTGGTGCTGAAGTGATAACGAAATATTTTTTCCTAAAGTCTCGACAACAATGTTACTTGCTATCTCTCCACCATCGTGTCCACCCATTCCATCAGCAAGAACATATACACCTAACTTATCGTTAACATAAAAAGAATCTTCATTATTTTCTCGAAGTAATCCTCTATCGGATTTAGATCCTGAAACAAGCATTACTTACTTTGAGACAAAAACGTTATTTAAATGAATATCAAACTTCAGAATATTTTCCGTGCCAATTCAAATTAGTAATTTTTGGAAATACTATTCCACCTAAAAAAATTAGTTTCATTCATCTTTGCTTTTAAATTTATATTTCCATGGCTCAACAATCCTACGAATACTTGGAATTTTAACNAAACTGTAATGAAACTTTAATTCTTGCACGCCGTCGATATGAGTCNGAGATATAATTTGATTCTATATGAAGGTACATTATCATCNTTCATATTCTAAATTATATTCTCTTTCAAATTNNGGCTCTAATTTCTTTTTTTCAATGAACATCCTATCATAGATAGTCCCCAGCCCACATCTATAATCCAACTTTAATTTTGCATACTTTGATGTTGAATCATTTTCTATTTTTTGGAACAAACCTCCTCTTTTATTCGGAGTAGAAGCCATAATTGTTTTACAATTGCCTTTTTCTGCAAAGTAAGATGCTTTCTGTTCTAATGCTGTTTGCTCTGAATATCCCAAATAATCTGCTTCATCGATAAACAGGTAGGCAGCGTCGCAAATCTCAATGTCTAAAACATTCTTCCTAGACAGTATCTTGATCCATGTGTTTTTCAACCAAAAATCAGTAAACATTGATTCTAATTTAACTAGTGGAAATCTTTTATTGAACAAATTCTTAAACTTTGAGGCTACTTCATCTAAAGATTCATCGTTACCTGTTATGATGTATATAGACTTGTAGTCCATCTCACTTGATGACAGAATCTTCCAGGCAAGATATCGAAGTACGAAGGTGGTAAGACCTATTCCTCTTGCCTTCTTTATCCAGACATTTTGGTTTTGTTCTAGAATATTAAAAATAAGTGATTGAAAGTCAAAAAAAGGATATTGTAAGCCACCTTTTACTGGGAGGGATAATATATGATTAAAACAGCAATGTCCGTTTGAATGTACATACTCGTTTTTGTGTATTGAATCGTCCCAAATCCAAAACGGTTTATCTAGGAATGTGGACATACTGTCTTTACCACGAGTAAAAATTGAAGGATCTAGACCTTGCATCTCTGTTTCTTTCTTGCCTCCTCTATCTTCGCATTTAATATGAGTTCCTAAACAAAGTTTACTTTATTGTCTAGTCTTTTTCTCTTTACTTCCCACTATGTAAATGGTAATTTTCTGTATTCTTTTATTCTAATTATAATTCATCTATATATTTTATAATTAGATTTATTTCCCTTCCTCTAGTATATTATTATGGCACTAATAGAGCATCAAGAAGATAAAGAAGAGGAAATATACTTTAATTTCATAAACTCATTAAAATCACCAGTAACAAAACAAGCCTACGAGACAAATCTAAAATATTATTTAGATTTATTGGTTATACTGACGGCGAAGAAGATATAAAAACTGACCTAGTCGATACCGGAAAAGTAAGCACTTTTTATACAGATTGGACTTGTGATGAGTCCAAGAGGAAGACGAAAGAATCAACAAATTAGATAAAGACTTGTCAAATACGCTCAAGGATTTAAATGCCATGGCAGAAATGGAACGTGATAATGGTAAATAATCGGTTACCTAAGTTATAGATCACAATATACTCCTTACGCTGCGTACGGTCAAGAAACAGTAACAGAAACAAGAACATTTATTAATTCAATTCTTTTCGAATGATCCCGTCTATAAATTGTATCCTCATTCGGTCCGTTCAATGCCTTTTGAGATTCTTGAATTTCATTTTGTAAAATCTGCTCTATGCCCATATACTAAGTAGCGATAACGAAGATTTATTATAACAAATGCCTTGTAGAGAGGGAGACCATGAGAAATGGATAATAAGGTCACACTAGCACCTGTAGAAAACTAATGAACCGCAAAAAAAAGGTATTGGTTATAGTAATAGCCTTTTTCGCAATAATTGGAATTCTTTTCGCCGTTCTAATTGGTATATATTATTACATGAGTTACACAATGCAGCAAGAAATTCGTGAATCGATGTCTAGGTCTGATAGCCCAAATCCTAATCTTAGCCCACCATGAATACCGAAAACGGACTACGCAATTGTTATGTTCGTGCTGCAACGAAGTTATTCATATAGAGTGGACCGAGGAATTTTGTGATACCTGTAGAGAGAAAATCGATAACGGTGAACTAGAAGGATATGACTGAAGAAATAGTTAACACTTCAGAAAGTAGATGTTCTTTCAAGATAGAATCGAATAGTAGAGGCAATAACTACACGACGCATACGGCCAGTGCTCACAGCAAGAAATTAATGATTGTATCAAAAAGACAATAGCAGCACATAATAAGATACAGGGAGAAGCACAAAAAGCACAAAAAGGAGACTAAATAACAAATAAGAGATGAAATGTCCTGTATGCAGTTCGGAAGTAAAAGAACTATACAATCTCGACACCGAAACAGACGAGTTCAAATGCTTTGGATGTCATCTTAGAGATCTCGATCATAGAGTGAGGAAATTGGAGAGACAGGAGAATAAGAAATGAGTTTATGCTATGATTTTGAAAAATGGACAATGATAACATTCGCTAGTATTGCTATTAGTCGGACAGTTGGTCTTGTTTTAATGCAATATGCTCATGGATCAATCATTGATGATAATCCAACCGTTGATCGTGATGCATTAATAGAAAAATTAAAAGAGATAAAGCAATACTGTTTAGATCATACCGATAGAATACTTGCAGGTGGGAATCCCGTTCAAGATCTAATTAATGCAGGTATGATTCGATCAGATACTTTCCAAAACATGACTTGTCAGAAAATAGATAGTGAGATATTATGGACAGAATTAGGGAAAGGAGAAAATCTTAAAGATGCACTTGGGATCGATTAAATAAAATTCTACACAACTGGTTAGACTGAAATCAAGTTTTTCTTGACATTTTTTAACTTATTGACCTTCTACTGATAATGATCAAATGCCTTTTCTTTTCCATCTTTTATTTTTGTTTCCCAAAGTGGAACTGCGGCACAGTCCTTACATTCTAAATAGATGTCTATGCTATTCTGCTTACTCAAAACTTTATTTAGTTGCTTGGCTATTATCCTTCGCTTCCCGCATACACTGCAAGTTGAGAAATTGCCTACGAGACTCATTTTAAATTTAATTCTTAATATCGGACAGGCGATATAAAACTTTTTTTGTTTTCGATCTTAATTACAATGGTAGTAATAGCAATAGCGAAAATTACTGTTTTAATTATACTATGAAATAAAACGAATAAAATTAAGTGTTTTATTAATTGTGAGTCTTGTTTTTGCTATTACATCAGTTATAAAACTGCTTAAATAGAACTTTACTATTTCAACCGCATCTGACCTGAAAATAATACAGAAACTTTATTCTGAATAATATTTAGAATGTATCCATCCGAGTTCATATAAATCAAATCATTCTGTAGTAAGTAAATGAACTTAGATTCAAAGATGTTACTTGTCCTTTCAATAGTTCTAATTATTGGCGCTGTGATTGGTGCATCTGCTGCAAGCGTATTCGCATATGACCCATTCAAAAATATAGGGGAGATCGATGATGAATGGCTGCCTGCTGGCGTTTCTGACAAGGTTAGAATATTTCCGTATCCCGCTTCAGTGATGAAAAATTAATAAAATCCACATTCAAGTTGTCTTTTATTCAATATTGTAACCTTTCAAACTTTTTATTTTCGTTACTACAAACCTGATAAAAAATCCAATCCAATATTCTTATTTCGCTATGTAATGGATCGGCTTCTATCACGTCATCTATTTTTTTTACTTTGTCTATAAGTACTTGATCTTCAGTGACAATATTAGACAAATTTTGTAGTAAAGATTCATCTCAAACAGATAAATGGTTAATATGAAATGACGAATTAATGTCCGAACAGAATATTATTCATTCTATAAAGAGTACAATTGAAGAATATTTTTCATTTGTACTGGCAGTTATAATCCGCCCGCCGATTTAGATCAGTTGAAGCAATAAAGAATCTATTTATGCTGATCAGGATTTATTATAACAAGTGCCTTATAGAGAGGGAGACTTTCGAGAAATGGATAATAAGATCCCGGTGAGATAAAAAAAGGAAATGGGCGTATGGAGAACTTTAGGATACATATTTGCTGGTCTCACAATATTAGGCGGATTCATATTAATTGCCTTTGGCGCAAGTCTTGGTTCACAAACAAGTTCTCAAACAGGTCTATTTGGTAATGCGATAAACCAGTTAGTCAGTTTAGCATTAGTTTATGGCGGCGTAAGTACAATAGTGTTAGGTATTCTGATAATATGGGCGTTGGTAAAGAGCGGACAATTAGAAAACATAGACAAGAACATACAGATAATTGCAAAATGGACTCAATCACATAAAGTGAAAGAAGGCAATGCAGAATGGATTCAATCACAGAAAGTGAAAGAAGGCAATGCAGACGATGATGAAAGATTTTTTGAGGATCAACAAAGAAAACTAAAACCAAAATAGACTAGGCAACTCAAGACGTTCTAACTTATTTTCAAGTGCGTAAAATCAAACTTGCGGCGAATAGATAATTAAACTTCTTCAAATTTTTCGCAGGGACATAATGCGCAGGAACTGTCCATAAGGTCTCCCGCCGACTTTGGATGAAGTGGAGAATAATGGTCATTACTACTGTGTTGACACATTGGATTTGAACATATTTAAAGCCTCCAACGTCTTTTTGTGTTTTTATTTTCAATTCGATACTAACATAGTTTAACTTTAAATTTAAATTATTTGATACTTTAGACGCACTCAGTCTTGCAGTACGTCCTTACAAAATTAAATAAAATAATAATCATATTTATTAATTGCAGGAAATAATTGAGTATGACAATTTGAGTTACGTTTTTTCTTCTAAGTGGGGAACATTTGGTACCGAGGAAGGACAGTTGAAATACCCATGTGGCGTTGCTGTAGACTTATCAGGCAATGTGTTTGTGGCTGATATAGGAAATAACAGGATACAAAAATTTACAAGTAGTGGTAATTTTATCAAAACTTGGGGTGGGTTAGGCTCAGGAGACAGTCAATTCAACTACCCAAATGGTATTGCAGTGGACTCCTCTGGAAATGTCTATGTTAGTGATAGACTTAACCATCGTATCAAAAAATTTAGAAACGATGGTACTTTTATTAGGGCTTGGGGCACATTAGGTTCTGCGGACGAACAGTACTATTGGCCATCTGGCGTTGCTGCAGACTTATCAGGCAATGTGTTTGTGGCTGACTTACTAAATTGCCGTATCCTAAAATTTAGAAACGATGGCACTATTCTTACAAATTGGGGCACACAAGGCACAGCAGTCAGTCAGTTAAAGTTTCCAATGGATGTAGCAGTAAACAGTTCTGGAAATGTGTACGTAACAGATACTAGTAACCATCGGATTCAAGAATTTAGCAACTACGGCACCTATATTAGAAGTTGGGGCGGATTTGGCTCAGGAGACGGACAGTTCAACTACCCATCTGGTGTTGCTGTAGACTCTTCAGGCAATGTGTTTGTATCAGATGTTCATGTAGTCTCATCGGACGGCGTATCGGAGGGTGGCAATGGCAGGATTCAAAAGTTCAAAGGTAATGGTATCTTTATAACAAAGTGGGGATCTCGGGGCTCTGCTGATGGTCAATTCATTGCTCCACATGGGATCGCTATAAAGTCTGCAAAGGTTTCGATTCTTGAAGAGAGAGTGTTTGTGACTGATACGGGTAATAATCGTATTCAAGTATTTAAGCCGAAGTTGGTTGTCAATCCATGAAAAACTTTAAGGGCTAATGACTATCCTCTCACTTTTTTATTCTATGGTTAGAGTCCTCTAATGTGAACATTTTCTTCACCATAATTCTAAAACATTCTTCGTAAGCCGTTTTATAGTTTGTAGTGTTTGTCAATTATAATAAAAAACAATTGGGGGTTGTTTCTTGATTGCACAATCAAATTAACTTCCTCATCAATTGTTTATTTTTACTTGCTTCTCACCGTTAACTTTTCTTTTTCTTTTTTATTTTATATTATTTGCTCTTAATGATAGTCTTAAAGCATCAATAAGGTCATCATAAACGCTAAAGCTTATTATAATAAATTTAATTTTGCCATTATTCTAATTAGAGATAATAATGAGCAAATGTGTTTTGTTCAGCTGAGTCTTGATCTTTTGAAAATTGCCAATAAATTAGTCGACCGTATACTACCAGATCTCTAGCTAGCATTTCCATTCTTGATTGTAATATACTATTTACAATTTTACCATCTGAGGCGAGATCTTCTCGTCCATTTATCGAAATTCCATATGGCAGGCTCCACGCATAGCACTGTCTTACAGCTGTCCTCATTTGATCCATGACCGTCAAGCCCTTTTCATGGGATGAAACTATATACCCAAAAGTTTTACCTGAAAATTCCTTCCAGAAAAAATCCAAAAAATTTTTCATTGTCCCAGACATTGAACCATGGTAATCAGGGGAAGCCAGAACAAACACATTGGCCCAATTCACATCATCTGTAACTTTTTTGACGTTTTCATTGTCGAACTTTGTGCTAGGTCGATATATGGGCAGCTGGGTCTCAAACAAGTTTACCAATCGAGCTTCTGTTTTGTACTTTACAGATATGATTTCAAGGACTTTTCTTAAAGTGTCAGTACTAAAGGAATTTTTTCTCATACTGCTACCGATGCCCAAGACTTTGACTTTTTCTTCCGTACGTCCTATTCGTCAAGTGGAATATATAAAATATTTTTTTCAGATAAAGACGCATAAATAAAATAACTATTAAGACGCATTGAATCAATGATGATTTGGAATTATGCCGGTAATAATAAGGCCCGACTCGGAATTTACTAATCTTTTAAAAAGCAATCTGAGAGCTAGATACGACAACAGGAAGACAGATAGGATTGGTTTGGCGCCCATTCATGTGTCCGATATACTCCCCAGCTCCTGTCTAAGAAAGCAATATTACTCACGCACTTATCCTGACGAAGATCCTATAACAGATGAATCCATACACCATTTCGTTAGAGGAGAATCAAGTGAATTTGCTATCACCCAGCTTGCTAGAATTGGGGTAGCGCAGGCAGAATTACAAATGGACGAGATAGTTGCCCATCCGGATATAATGGACAACGCCAATGGAAATAAGGTCATAATAGAGCTTAAGGACACGACTAGTGGCAAAAGACTTGACATAAACGATTATACATTTCGTTCCTATCTGAGGCAGCTACTTTACTACCTGATTATGACCGGTATTGAAAAAGGCGTTCTCTCAATCAGGTACAATATTAGAGAACTCAGACTTTTAAAGAAAGACGAGTCAGGTGAATATTTTTTTAGGCCAAACAATTCTAAAAATCCGGGCATAGAAAGTTGGTCTATTAATTTGCCTAAAGATGACATAATGAGGGAAATTTTGAGAAATGAAATGGTCTTGAGAAAGACTATCCTTGTAAGTGCACTTGAAAATCATGATGTAGCCAACCTTCCAAGATTGACAGAACCATTAAAATCAGCTAAATGCCCAAATTGTCCCTTCTACAGTAGATGTTACGAAGATATGGAGAATGAAAAGGCATTNGATATTGCACAACAGACTGACATTTTTAANATTCGCGGCACATTAGATTTTAGACCNTTTTGAATGCATGGTATATTCGTAGACTATTGTGNAATTATTGNCAGATATCAGGTTCTAGTCAATAATGGTCAATTAACCCTCGTGAAGTATTTCGCAATCTTTACTCACATCGTCCTTATCCATTCTGGTATTGACCCATACCTCATCATTACCTTCTCCACAATAAACAATATCTTGGGCTCCGTCTGATTCTGTAGTGTTCCTATTTGCAGTATAAATTTTATCATCATCGGCTCCAGAACTGATCTCATCAATTCCATGGCCACCTACTATGAAATCTTCACCAACTCCTGCCAGGATTGTATCAGGACCATTACCTCCTAATATGGTATCGTTACCTTCGCCTCCTATTATTTCATCAGCACCATAGCCGCCTGTAATGTTATCATTCCCCGTGCTTCCGATTAATGCATCCTTTTCCCCACCACCGTGAAGTACATCGTTACCNGCTCCACCTACCAATGTATCACTGCCATTATATCCGATTAGATAGTCATCNCCNAAGAGCCCCAACATATAGTCGGTTCCTTGAAGTCCGTTCATCCTGTTAGAATTCTTGTTNCCCACCAACACATCGGTCTTCTCCGATCCTTTGCATGACTTATCCTCATTTTTACACATTATAGTTTCGGCAATGGATACATTATAATTTGATACCAAAAATAAAATAATAACTAATCCCGACAATAAGAAAATTTTTTCCAGAGACAAATTTGGAAATAGATCCATAACTAAATATCCCTTCTTAGCAGTCGAACATTGTAATACCATTTGCACTTTCAATTGTAGCGACGAATAAGAACTATTTTTTATTAATTGTGAATAAAAATACACATGTTGATCAAAACACAGAATGGAAAATCCAGTGAGTTGGCTAAAAATAATGGGTTTAACATAACAATACCACATAACATTTCTTTACAATCATCGGACCTAAATTTATTAACAATGAATTTTTCCTAATTCAAATAAATGACGGGAGATACAACAGTTTGCTTGAATAATCAAATTATTGCGATAGGACTCATCATGATATCTCTAACTTTAGCTTCAATGCATGTTCTTGCAGGAAGACTTTATGCAATCGAACAACCAAGCAAAATGGAGGGCATTAATGAGGAAGAATGTAACAAGATCTTCAAATGTAAAATCATATCAGAAGATGTTCTCAAATATCCTGATATTGTGAACCCGTTTGCTAAGAATGAAGAAATCGCCAAGACACTGGGGAATAATGCAAATGATGTCAAGATCATGGCCGAACATTCATGCCAAAAATTGATGGACGTCGACATCGTAAAGAAAAAGGATCAGAAAATTGGCGAACAAACCCCCAAGTATCTAGTGTGCTTACCGTGAGATACCTTTGCGTTACTCACCTAAAGGAAATCACTTGTACAGCATTCATCATTGATGCTAATCGCTGATTAAATTTCAATTTTTAGAGCAATAATTCAAGCCAATCACCACTTTTCACTGTACTCAGATTGTGTAATCAGTCATCCTTGTCTGTTTATTATTTTTAATAGTAGAACTATTTTTTATCCACTCTTTTTCCGATAACGAAGTTTTGGAAATTCCATACGACAAGGCAGAATGAAAAGTTCCAAAGATCCTGCCTTTTTTTCTAAGACATTCTCTAATACCTTCTCTAATCTGCCAGACTCCAAGTGATACGAAATATTCAGGATGTATTTCTCTTAAAATCAATACTGATGCCTTTTTTCTAATCTTGAATAAATATTCAGCCACAGCTAGTCTTGCGGCAAAATACGCACCGGCAATTGAGGGATAATGATCTATCCTTTTTCCCGATTCATAATCTGAGCCTATGTGTATCCTACCGTTAGTATCAATCCATGACTCAATCATTTCAAAACTCCAAACATCATCTGGAATCATAATCAACGAGTAATAATTATCTAGATGACTAAAGTCAAATACAAAAAAATTGTCCAATGGAGGGTTATCCTTGATTTTGTTTATCAAATATTGGGAAAGGATATCATCAGCTGCGGTAATGCTCCATTTCGTAGGGACCAATCTACGATTTTTTTTCCTGCCAAGCATTCCCATGCTTAGAACCTTTGAGATTTGACTGATGTCTACACTATTATCATAAAGTTCAATTATCGCGTCAGATGCGTGTATGTCATCATCATAGTATTTTTTTTCAATATTTCTGTCGGAGGTTGATGAAACAATCTTGAAATCTACGACTGGGGCCGAAAACAATGTAGGTATTTCTTCAGATTCCTTTAGGGTTAAACTCTTTTCACCCAAGTACTTTGGAATTTTTTCAAGAGTCATAGTACTGTCAACTACTTTTTTTGACAGTGACATTTCCTGTAAATATTCAATATAGCGGCCCGAAAGGTCATTCACTTTGTGGATTTTTGTTCCTTTTAAAAGATTGATCCGGTAATTGACTATTTCCTCTAACGACTTTCCTGTCCACAATTCAGGCCTGTCTAAAATTGCGGTGTCTCCATGATAGGGTGGAATCATTGGGCCGATTCTTACATTGGGATATCCAAACTCGCCTACAAATACTGTTGGCGGCGAGGATCCCTCTACGACATTGTTGGAAAATTTTATATTATTAGAATTGATGAATTGATACAGATTACTCTTTATTTTTTTCTTTATTTCATCGATTGAAGACATTAATCTCTATGTTAATTTTTATTTTAACCAACAGGTATTAAAATATAGATGGAAAATTTATCAACTGAAGGAAATATTGGTCGACGATATTGTAAAATCCTTATTATCGAATCTATTGGTTAATTTGAAATTTACATCATCATCTTTAATACGTCTCATATTATGGAAAATCAATTATATTGAACTTTGGACACTAGAGTAAACAAAATGATAATCCTTGTTTAGGAAAAAAAATAGCAGTCATTCAATTTGGATAACGCTAGCAATTCTCAGTTCAATTGCTACCATATCAATGTACACAGAAACGATGCTTCTTCCTGCCCTCCCTCAATTGATCCATGAATTCAATTTATCATATAATACCTCATCTTGGATACTAAGTGCTTATCTTGTCGCAGGCGCAGTTATGACACCTGTAAGTGGAAAACTATCAGACGTATATGGAAAGAAAAAAATCATGATAATCCTGATTTCAATATATACGATTGGGCTTATCATTTCTCCGTTCTCTTCGAATTTTATCATGTTACTAATATCAAGAATTTTGCAAGGAATTGGAATTTCCGTATTTCCTGTTACTTTCGGGCTTGTCAGGGAACAATTTCCGAGAAATAAACTAGCAGTAAGTCAAGGTATTATTAGCTCCATGTTTGCTGGTGGCGCTGTACTAGGACTTGCAATTGGGGGAACCATAGTACAAAATTTTGGGTGGAGACTGACATTTTTTTCAATTATCCCAATAGCCATAATTCTGATTTTCATAATTTTGAGATTTATCCCAAAAGACAAAGACGTACAAGAAATTTCCAATACTGACAAAGAGGGATCTCAACAAAAATTTGATCTAAGAGGTGCGATATTGTTAGGAGTTACCATTACCACATTTCTTTTATTCATCACATCCCTCAGAACTGACAGTTTCGATAATAATGATAAACAATTAAATCTATTTGGGATTCCTAATCCGGCCGTAATATTCTTTATTATTTTTGTTGCAAGCTTTATCGCTTTTTTTCTGCTCGAAAGAAAAACTAAGGCACCACTTATCACTTCACAATTATTCCTAGATAGAAGGATTTTGTCTTCAAATATAATTTTACTAATCGTAGGAATGTCAATGTTTACTATTTTTCAAACACTACCTATATTGGCCCAAAGTCCATATCCCGTTGGGTTTGATAATAGTGCGATTCAGATGTCGCTAGTGCAACTGCCGTTTGCGCTTGTACTTTTAATATTGGGTCCTTTGGTAGGCGTAATTATAACTAAAATTGGGCAGACAACTCCCCTTGTGATTGGTACTATTGCCATGTCATTAGGTTTTTTCTTGCTTTTTTTTATTAGACCGAATGAATTCTATATATCTGTATATTTAGTAATAATATCAATCGGGATTTCCTTAGCAAACGTGAGTAGTACTAATATCGTAATGATGCAAAGTTCATTCAAAGAAATTGGAATCTCGCTTGGTATTAGTAACTTACTAAGAATCATAGGTAGTTCAATAGGTCCGACAATAGCAGGCTTATTCATGCAAACTCACCTATTTCTAATTGATTCACATAATAACCAATTTCACTATTTTCCATCGTCATCAGCATATGATCTTATTTTTGGTACCATGCTAGGACTTTCATTGTCTGCATTATGTATCTCGATTTTTCTAATTAAGAATAGGCGCAAGAATGAGAATCATTTCAGATCAGATAGTAATTAACTCCCAAGTTGCTCTATTGTCATTAGTTTCCTGTGTTTGAAAATGGTACCTATTTTGAATACAACAAAAGATTCCAATACTTTGCCTAGGATGCCATATGGTAACTCAAACTGAATTTGATCGATTACTCCTGTCTTGTGATAATTCATTTTCTTGAATGTATGTCTATGCTTCCAAATTTTAAAAGGTGGATCTCCATTTTCATTTCGAACCATTTCATCTACGTACTCGTATTTTTCGAAAAAAGTTATTCTTGAGCACCACTTTGCATTTATTATTAGTTTACCGCTAAAACATGCTACACTACCTTTTTTCAATATTTCATCAGAGTAGTGTATCAAATTCAATTTTATCTCTTCCGGACTAATTGCTTCAAGGTGTCTTATGTTGGTATAAAATTTCCACACTTTATCTATGTTACAATCCACTTGAAACTCATGATAAAAGTGTTTCATATAGAATTTTTTTCATCCACTTCATAGTTTATTGAGTGCACATATAGAAACATATTGTTTAAAAATCCGCAGAAATAATATGACCTATGGTTAGAGTAACATCATCCAAAAGTGTTAATATACCTCAGGAAAGAATTTTTTCCGTAATTAAAGATATAGGCAAGTTACCGACATTATTTCCTGACAAATATAAGGCCTTCAAAATTGCGGAACAATCCGACAAACATATACTAACGGAAGAGATCGTTTCGATATCAGGAAAAGAAATAAAACAGAAAGTAAAACACATTTTGGAACCTAATCGATTGCTCAAAAGCGAAGTTATTGAAGGGGATACAAGGGGAACGGTTTTGATAATAGAGTTAAACGCAAAATCCGATTCAAGTACAGAAATAAAGATAGACGCAGACCTTAAATTTGGAAAAATAGGAGCAGTATTTGGTGTTTTTGCAAAACACAAGATAAAAAATGAAATAGACAAGATAATAGAACAATTAACCAAATCATAGTAAATGATTTTAATTACACGCATTTTGACTTAATAATCATGAGTCTACTTATGACAATAAAGAATTGATAATATACAATTGTCAGCGGTAGGACGATTTTAATGGCTCAATTTCCCTAACACTCAAATTTTTAAAATCCCAAATCAGATTATCCGATCTGAATGTTGCCGTTGACCCCGAATTTGTAATAATAAAGTCCTTGTCTTTGGAACATTCAGCACCAAAAAAATCTAAATCAGGCATTTTTGCGTACCAGCCGCCATCATCAACAAGATCGGTGACCTTGACCCAATAATCGGAATTTGTATTATCAAGATATGATTCCAATTTTACCTCATTATTATTATTGATATTATAGATCACTATCTTCCACCCAATCCACCTATCCATAAGAGGTGTAGTAACTTTGTTAGCATGTCTTTCGTCTGTGTATCCCCCGACGAACCATAATTCTTTTTTCCAGCCTACTTTACCAGTGTCATAGAGTCCCCCCATATAGGCCGTTGCTTCACACGGAATTTCTTGGTTATGTTTGCCGCCTCGGGCATACCAGGTAAGATCATTTTCTATTACTTTGTTGCTACTATTTTGAATTACAGAGTGGATCTTTGCATAGCCTGTCATTTCCACGTTCTTCCAATTTGTTTCGCCTTCTATTGTCTTTACATTCATCCTAACGACTGGAGCAGAAATTCTCCACGAACCGTCTTCTTGTCTCGTAATATTTGGGCCAAAGGTAATCGAAAAATTCTCATCGTCCATTGGATTTTTCATATTTACATACCACTCTCTACCATCCTGTTTCGTTGGATAAATTTCCCTGGTACCAAATTTGTCGTATCCTGCGTGATTTTGATCCGATGCGAGTGCGTAAGATGGCATTGGATATAATGTGGGAAGTTCAAATTGAGAAAAGTACAATGAAAATACAATAAGCAAACTACAACCAACAATAACAGTAATAGTTTTCATGATTCAATTACCAAGAGTTACGAAACAAAGTGTGATGTCAAGTTTTTTATTTGTTTTTGATAATCTTATTTCACCTTTTAGAGAGCACTAATTGATGAGATTTTTCTGGATAAATTATGCACGCATGAACTGAAACTGGGTTTTTGCAACAAAATTAATATCGCTTGCATGAACCTGTATGTCTCAATTACATGTTTGATTTAGCTTCTAAGGATATGAAAGTTGTTCATATTGGATTTGATGATACTGATTCGCAAAGAGGAAGATGTACTACAAATTTGGCCTATAAGATAACTTGCAAACTGAAAAATGAAATGGATACTATTTTTATCGATTATCCACTTCTTGTGAGATTGAATCCAAATATACCTTGGAAAACTAGAGGCAATGCGGCCGTTTGCCTGAGGGTGATATCGGAGCAGCCTGAGCAGATAATAGAATATTTACTAGACATAGTGAGAAGAGAATCTGATTTGTCCAACGGCGCCAATCCGGGAGTGGCAATATTTGAGGGAGAGGACATACCACTTGCTTTGAGGCGGTTCAGTAGCAGAGCAATGTATGATGTCATTGATATCAAAGAGACTGAAAATTTGGCTTCACAGCTTTCTATACAAACTTTCAAGTTTGATGAGGGATGGGGGATCATCGGTGCAGTTGCATCAATTGGATCTTTGCTGGAATGTGATCATACGTACGANGCAATTGCTTACAGGAAAGAACNGTTTTGTGGATCTCCTAGAAAAATTGACAGATCAAAGGTATTGAAGATGAACACCGACACTTATCCATTTACCTTTAACAGCTATGATAGTATCCATGACAGAGTACTAGTTACTCCACACGGTCCGGACCCTGTCTTTTGTGGGATTAGAGGAGAAGACCCTTTTACTGTTATAAGAGCACTAGAGTACATTCTACCCCTTGAAAGACTTGATGGATACATGGTTTTTAGGACAAACCAGGGGACAAATATGCATCTTCAAAATGATTTATCCATAAAAAAACTCAGAACCCATAATTCAGGATATATAAGATGCTTTGTTACCAAAAGACCAACAATTATTCGTGGAGGGCATGTCTTTTTTGAGATATCAAACTTTAATAACAATAAATATCAGGTTGCTGTGTACGAACCTACAGGTCTTGGAAAACTTGCTTCTAAATTGATAGAAGGAGATAATATAGACATTGGTATTTCCGTTAGTAAGGGGAATTCTAATGGCTCTGACGTACTCAATGTTGAATATCTTTCAATCCTAAATATAGTCGATAAAGTGAGCAATATCAATCCATTATGCAATAAGTGTAGAAAAAGAATGAAATCGGAGGGGAAAAATAAGGGATTTCAATGCAAAATTTGTGGAGAAAAAAGTGATTCGAAAGTAGTTGTTACTAATTCAAGAGATCTACAAAGTGGGACATATCTACCAAACCTAAAAGCCCATCGACACTTGACAAAACCATTACATAGATTTGGAATGGAGAAGACCTATCCATATTTTCCAAAAATTTTCAAGCCTCTCAACTCAGAATGGTTAAAATCTTTTTGAAAGATTCACCAGATTAAACCTCCTATTTTGAGAATACTAAATAATGTAGCGGGGGGTTGATTTGAACTTACGGCCATCAAGGTTTACTTTAATGGAAACCGCTCTGCGGGTTATGAGCCCGCCGGGATAACTTAGCCTGTGATATCTGGCTTCCCCACCCCGCTATTAGCAAATTGAATGTGGGGGAAATATATCTCTGTCTGTAACTCAAAATAAATAAAAATTCAATCAAGTTTATACCATCTCAATAAAGTCGGGAAAAATAAGAGGATAGTCATCGTAGATCGAATTTATGAAGGTTTGATTCTTGCCATGGTTTTTATAGATTCTAATTGATTCGAGTAATTCCTATTCAAATTGTGTTGATTCAAGAAAACGTTGAATTGTATTGCAATGGATGATGCGGGTTGGATACTGCTATAGCAGGTTTAATGCGGGGGGTGGGATTTGAACCCACGAACCCCTACGGGATGAGGTTTCCCAGCAGGATCAGTTCATCTGAGCGTCGTGTCAGATTTGATCTCACGCCTTTGACCAAGCTTGGCAACCCCCGCACAAATATTCAGTCCATTAACCTTCATTTTATGCAATTGAAGTAAAATGGACAGGACTTAACTTCAGTTTTTTGGCTTTCTTATTTTAACTGTTTTGCCATGGGAGGATGGAATAATCGACATCTTTGCGTTCTGAAATATAGAGATTAACTCCTTTCCTTGAAAGAATCTATCCAAGAAAATTGCTAGTGCTGCGATTTCTGAATGCGGCTGATTTCCAACAGCAATATTCATGTCGGCCAAGGAGTAAACTTCCTTCGGAACTTTGCTTGCTCCAATGACAACCAGAATATTTTTGTTGAATCCGAAATCAAGCGATAAATTTTCTATGTTTACGCCATACATTGTTAAATGTATAACGATTCCCTTATTCTTTTTCCAAGAATTTATGACTGATTTCCAATTCTGAATAATTTCAATATCAAATTCTTTGGAACCACCCCAATCAGCACAAACTTTTTTCATGGTCTCAAGTATAGAATCATCCACGTCACTCATGAATATCTTCTTACATCCAAAAGCTCTTGACACCAAGGCAACATGAGTAGTGGTGCGATCATCCCTTACAAGCCTGTGGCCCAACCGTAGGACTGCAATGGACATTAATTATTGTCCACCTTCATTGTATCCACAAAGATCTTGGAGCAGATAGTATTCAGGAGAACATTAATGTTTGATCCAGTCTTTGAGGATATCATTACGACTTTGTTGTTACCTTCATTAAATATTCCTAGATGATTGCACTTTTCCATAGCCTCTTCAGGATTTACCAGGTCCATCTTATTGAGTACGTAGATTATTTTTCCGATTGATACTCCCAAGTGGATCAAGACAGTAAAACTACTAGAGAGCTGTTTTTTAATCATTTCATAACTCTGACTGAAGTCTAATAGTAACAGGATGACATTTGAAAAGATTAATTCTTGAAGAGTTGATTTAAAGGCGTCTATCATGTACGCAGGAAGTTTACTTATGAATCCCACCGTATCCGAAAACATTATTTTATTCCCCTCGATATTCACGACCCTGCTAGATGTTGAAAGAGTTGTAAACAATTCAATACCCACCAATTTTGATTCTCCTGTCAAAAGATTAAACAGAGTTGTTTTGCCAACTGAGGTATATCCTATTATTGATACAGTTGGAAAACCGGATCTTGCCCTGCCAGTTCTTTGTAAAAGCTTTCTTTTTTCTTCTCGCAGAAGTTTTTTTCTTAGGATGGATATTCTTCTCTTTATATCCAATAAATGAACTTCTGCATCATATTTTCCCAATCCAAAAAAGCCTGGTTGTTCTCCGCGCTTTGAGAGTCTTACCTTCTCTTTGATTCTTACTGCTTCATAATGTAATTCGGCAACTTTGATTTGAATCTTGGACTCTTCTGTATTTGATCTCAATCTAAAGATTTCAAGTATTAGTTTCTCTCTATCAATAATGTCAGTCTCACACAGTTTCGCCAGATTATATTGCTGAGTTGGTTTCAAAACTTCATCGAATACTACAAACTCAATATCCAATGACTTGATGAGTTGACTAACATCATCTGCTTTTCCCTTACCGATACCAAATTTTGATCTCGTTAAATGCTTCTGAGTTACAGTACGTATTACTGAATAACCCGCAGATTCTGCCAATGACCTGGCTTCATCTGCAATGTGTTTAATTGGATAAGTAATAAGTAACGCAGATTTAATCACTAGTGTCTACCTCAGTATACAAAGGTATCCGAAAAAACCTTTCTAGTTTTTTGGCTAGTTCTTCATCAGGCTTTATTGAGCCACTTTCTATTTTCCGTAACAATGATGCTCTTTCATTTAGTGTAAGTCCTAACTGTTCATGCGTAAGTCCCCTTGTCATTCTGGATTTTCGAATGACTTCAGAAAGATTGCTAACCAAAATCCTAGTATCATCAAATGTGATTTTTTCAGTCTTTACTATTTTCTTTGGCCTAGGAAAACCTGTTTTTTGGATATTTTGTTGGTAACTTGATGGTCTGCTTGTTTTTTGGATATTTTGTTGGTTACTTGATGGTTTGCCCCTTTTTGAACACGATTTGCACACTGTCAGCAGGTTGCCTTCAACATAAACTCTGTCAGCCTTTTCGAGTATCTGAATTCCACATATTTCGCAAGAAGCCATAGATAGATACTGTTGTTTGAACATCTTGTTTATTTTTTTCTAATTTATTGGATGAATCTTCACATTTCAATCATAGGCCCAAAGTTATGATGCAGGATATCAGAGCGATGATATCTCAGAAATAAAGCAGACTTGCTTTTTTTTAGAATTTCTAGCTTCTGAAATCTTGGACAATTCCAGCTATGTTTTAAATACATAAACAAAATACACTAACCAATTCATGAATTCGACCGAGAAAATTTCTTTTCATATAGATGCACTCTTTGGTAAGGGCGTTTCAAAAGTCTTACCAAAGGGCGTTGAATTCACTTTCTCTAAAAAAACTGGAAGGATCAAGAGTTTCGGAATTAAAGACAAACTTCTAGGTACTTTAAGATCAGACGGAGGAATAGCACTTACTATCTTTGGTGCTACTGTCTTTTTGAACTACAGCACCTTCAAAGAGAATTGCATNATTCCAATTGAGGACGCCCTTCCTTTTGTAAGTGAGGGCAGGTCTCTATTCTGCAAACATGTGCAATGGTACGGAAAGAATATCAAAATTGGATCAGAAGTAGTAGTTATAGATAAGAGCAACACCGTACTTGCGGTAGGAAAATCGGTTATTAGTCAATCACAATTAGACGGCAGAATTGGAGATGTGGCAGTAAAAATTAGAGAAGGAATAAAAAGTAGAAGGGAGCAACTAAATCTATGATGCGCGGAAATCGCGATATGAGGCGGATGTTGGACAAGATGGGCCTCAATATGCAAGAAATGACAAATATTGAAGAAGTTGTTATAAGAACTGATTCGAAGGAAATTTTCTTAATTAAACCTCAAGTAATTGAAATGAAGGGCAAAGAAAGCACTATCTTTCAAATTATTGCAGGGGATATTGAAGAAAAAGAAAGGGAAGTTCCAACCTTTAGTGAGGAAGACATTATCCTTGTAATGCAGCAAGCTTCAAGTTCAAGGGAGAAGGCGATATTGGCCCTGACTGATACCAAAGGGGATATTGCACAGGCAATACTTAATCTAACAACATAAATCAGCGAGGAAAAGCAATTGTCACCAGTTAATGCAGAGTTAATATATGGTTGCCGGATTTTCTGATAGTGTATATGGCCGCTGTAGAAAAAATTATTACAGCACTGTCTGAACTGGAAAAAGACATTGATAGTTTGTCAATGAAAGTTCAAGATATGAAAAAGAGAATCTTGACCAATTCTGACAAAGAGATTTCACAACTCAGAGAAAAGGTAATAGAGGTTGCAAGGACTGAATCAGAAAAAATTATCGCAACGGCCAAAAAGGAGGCAGAGGAGAAATCTCAGAAAATTTTGGAAGATGCAGAATTTAATTTGACAAAACTAAAAGAAAATACTAAACTTTCATTTGATAAATCTGTAAAGTTAGTAGTAGACTCTGTGTTAAACAAAGGCGACACAATCTAGCAATAGGATTTTTTTTGAATTCAGTACTCAAAAAATTTAATAAGAATTAAAACTCAGGTATTTTGAATGGGAAGCCCTTAGAGACAGAACAAGACTCTAATCAGATTGTAGTAGCTACCCTAGAGGGTCGGCCATATTATAAAATCGTCAGCATGCTTAAATCCATGAATATCAGTTTTTCTTCCCTCTCACCAGAAGAGGCTTCCAAGACAAATGCAAAAATAATAATAACTACCAAGAATGAAGCATCGTTATTTACAAGACAGGATCTGATATATGATTTTCAACTTGACACATTTCCACCTCTTTTTAAGGCAATGTTATTAAAAAATTTGAATGGTAACTATTTTGAGGACATTTTAGTTGTGGGAGTAGATCCTGGAAATAGGATTGGAATCTATGTGCTATATTTACACACAGAATTATACAGTACTGTCCAAAGCTCTTTGAAGGATGCGATAAAATTCATCATAAATATTCTTTCTTGCATAAAATCCAGTAAAAAGGTTCTCAAGATTGGGAATGGGGATTCGATTAAATGCAATCACATTGCACAAGAAGTCAAGAATCTAAACAGAACAGTTAGAATAGAAATTGTTAATGAATTTGGCACGTCACGTAATATTCTGCCAAATTGTCGCAGAAATAGGGATGTCGGCTCTGCCAAATCTATAGCCATGCGACCCGGTCGTATGTACTAACGTTACATCGCTTTTGCCGTCTAATAAAATGAGCGACGCGTTGTGTAGAAATATCAAGTAAGTTATCCAAAGGATTTCAATCGATGAGAATGCAAAAACATAAACTAATGAGAGATCAAATGATTTAGATATCTTGAATTACNAGAATATTAATTGTTTANAATGAGCGAANCTCATCAAGGAAACTTTGTCGAGAAGAAAATAATNTTAAAATCAAACCGCGTTTTTTTTCTAAAATTCGTCGAATTTAATAATGGTTGTTTTGTTTCCTTTTCTGAAGATTTGTGCAAAATTGGCGGCATTCATGTTTCTGTGGCCTCTAACAATAGAACCCAAAGTGCCAGAGTGATACCAAACATAAAGGATCCCATCTTTATGAAGACTCTTTCGGAAAAACTTTCATTAATGACGAATGGAATCACAATAACAAACTTGAACAACAAGAATCCATTGACATTGAGCGAAATGCAAGAGTTAATGAATGAAGTATTAAAATTGTTGGAAACAAAATCAAATGATTGACTATGAAAAAGTTTGAATTCGATAAAATACGGGGCTTTACCGATTTTTTAAACGAATTAGAGAAAAATGATCAATTAATAAGAATAACAAAAGCAGTAGATCCAAAATTCGAACTCGCTGGAATTGTAAGCAAGTTAGATAAGGGCAAGGCGATAGTCTTTGAATCTGTAAAAGATAGCAAAATTAAAGTGGCTGCAAACGTCTTGGGTACAAGATACAGAATTGCGCTGTCAGTTAATTCAAAGAATGAAAACCTAATTCAGGAAAGAATTAATGAAGCCATAAGAAACAAATCTGAAATAAAAAATCTTACTGATAACAAGATTTGGGGTAAAATCTCTAAAAACTTATTTCACCTGCCAATAGTAACACATTTTGAAAAGGACTCTGGAGCATTCATAACTTCATCTTTAGTCATAGCAAAAGACAAAGAAACAGGTACTCAGAATCTTTCAACTCATCGGCTGTTGAGGCTGGATAAAAAGAGAATGGCCATAAGAATAGTAGAAGGTAGACATCTCCATAAATGTTTTACCAGTGCAAAGGACCATAATGAGGACTTACCTGTTTCTATAATAATTGGTACCCACCCAGCAGTGTCGGTTGCTGCAGCTTACCAGGCGCCTTATGGGGAAAATGAACTGAACATAGCAAATTCGCTAATGAGAAACAAATTGTCACTGACAAAGTCTCCTGGTACAGGACTCAATGTTCCGACAAACTCTGAGATCCTTTTGGAAGGAAGGATTCTTGCAGACGAAACAGCAGAGGAACAAATGGTGGAAATGTTAAGAACTTATGATATTAAAAGGAAACAACCAGTGTTTGAATTAGATAAAATTTACTTAACAAGTGATCCTATTTACCATGACATCTTGCCCGGCTATGGAGAACATAGATTATTGATGGGACTGCCGATAGAATCTAAAATTTTTCATAGCGTGAAGGATGTCGTACCAGGAACTAGGAAAGTTCATTTGACAGATGGAGGCAGCAATTGGCTCGTTGCTGTGATTCAAATAAGAAAAAAATTGGAAGGAGAACCAAAAAATGCAATCATTGCCGCTTTCGCTGGACATCCGTCATTAAAAATTGCTATTGTAGTTGATGATGATATAGATCCCACAAACCCAATTGAGGTGGAGTATGCAATTTCGACAAGGTGTCAGGCAGATAAGGATCTCATAGCAATCTCAAATTCAAAGGGATCAAGTTTAGATCCTTCAAGCGATCAGAATAATCTTCTAACTACAAAAATGGGAATAGATGCAACTGCAACGCTATTGAAGTCAAAAGACAGATTTGAAATTGCGAAAATACCTAGAGTTGAAAAAATTAGATTATCAGACTATTTGTAAATACCTTTTTTCGAGGAAATTATGGTCATCTTTGCAAGTCTCTTTTTTGAGTCCCAAAATTGTGATTTATAATAGATTAAATATCCATAGCTCACATATTTTTGAGTACATGCCATGAAGCCCAACAATTTTGCAATGAGAGATTGGCATCTTGAACATGTTGAAAAAGTAATTCTCCGTTACATGAAGGGAATTTCCCCTGATGCATCATCATTTGAAAAGCGCAATTTCAAAAAATATAGCACAATTTCCAGCTGTTCAAAGCAAATAGAATATGATATAAAACATGGAGTAACGGTCCAGGAGGTAGCAGAACTCATGAACAAAATAAGAAACGATGCGTCTTATTCTGAAGTAAGACAAAATCAAGATGCAATACAGAGATTAGATGAATTGGAAAGACAGCTTAACTCTCCAAAGAAAGTAGATTGGTAAAAAATTTATTTCTATGGCGGTAATGTAAAGTACTATGTCTGAAAATAGATTCGTATCTGGAAATATTATAATTATTTATTGCAATTTTGTGAAATTAGAATCAAATGAACAGCTGCCGGAACATGTTGTGGATAGAATATCTGTATGCAATAAAATTTTTGCACGAGTTATGAAATCCAAACCTGATAAATCAGATACTTTCATCAGGGTTGTTGCTGACAGTAAAGTAGGGAATTTGGTTAAGAATATTCTTGTCAGCAAAGGTATTGAGGAATCAAAGCTGGTAATTGATAATTCTTGCGATAGCGTAGCGCATCTTTTTTCTAAAGTTATGGACGATGTGAAGAAGAGACCCAATCCGCCTGTAATCTATTTCATTAGTTCGTATCAACAAAAGGACATTTTTGAGGTGGCCACCGCAAATTACAAAGGTTACAAAATACAGTTTGAAGGAGCATTTGATAAAAGACCGGCAGAAAGTATACAGGATGATGCCAAGAGGGAAAAGACGGACAAGAGATTTACAAATATCAAAGAAAAAGGCAAAAACAGGATGGTGGATATGCTTTTGAATTACATCTTTCCAGAAAGTAAAAAATAACAATGTTCACAAGATTTAATATCCAGATTGTCATCGCATAAAAGATATGCGGTCATCGTCTAGTTTGGTTAGGACACTGGCCTTCCACTCCAAAATAAATTGGAGAAGAAAGCCCGTAACCCGGGACTCTACTTAGCTGGAGCGGGAATTCAAATCCCGGTGACCGCAGTTGACATATTTGCATTCATCCAAAATTCAAGAATCACGAGGATAAGAATAGATCTGGAAACCATATGTAGACCAATATTGCAGATCGTTTTCAAATATTGAAACGTTTATCAATTTCAGGTGAAGGTAATAAAATAACTAGGCTGACCAACACGCTAACTAAATGTAAATGACTGAAATGACTAAGCTAAATAAATTGGGAAGGATTGCAGAACAAATTAAGAAATTTCTAATCAAGGACAGAAAATGTCAATATCCCTCAATATATGTTAGAATTATAATAGATAATGCCAAGATTTTTATATTATTAGCTTGATACAAATCTATCTTTTGTCTCAAATTGTTAATCTTCCAAGAAGTATGTATAAAAATAAGCACGAATTATTTGAGCAGGTATTTCAAGCAATTCTGAAAAGTGGTGAGGACGGTGTTTTTCAAACGGAAATTTGCAAGGAATTCTCTCTTGACAGTAGAGACGGATCGAGACTTGCAGGTAATCTTGAAAAGCAGTCATTGATATCACGTGAAAAAATATTGCACAAAGGCAGGTGGACATACAAATTAATAGTCAAGAAATCAGCAATTGCTGAATACAATCGAAAGCCGATACAGATTGAATGTGTTGAAGGAGCCCCATGCTTCAGTTGTGCTTATCAGCANTCATGTTCTTCTGAAGATGAGACCAGCCCTTACAGTCCTGCAAAGTGTGTTTGGCTAGAAGAATGGATTATCGCTGGTTTCGAAAAAAGCTACATAAAGGACGAAGAATAAAATCCTAATTTTGCGCTGGTAGATTGCCGCGGAAATCAATTGGATATATTGTAAATGCAGAATCTATCTGAGCTGTTCCGTTTACCTTCCACTCTGTAGAATTGGTCATAAATTTGTCATCGTGTATTTTATCGAATAGTGCTGAANTAGATGCTGTNCGATCNAGTACGAAAGTAGATTCAAGTGTGGTGGGCGAATGCGGATACAATTGTGGCCTNCCGTTTGGTGGTATATCTTCATACGATAGTAACCCATTACCCAAACTGGTATTATTTGNGTAAATTGTGTAATCAATTTTGGAAGTTGATAATACTTTATCGNCCTGATTATTTATCTTAAAAGTTACTTTTAAAGGGATAGTATTGTTAACAGTATTCGTATTTTCTATCGNGATATTTTGAATGCCGATGGTCACGTCCCTCAATTCACTGCCTCCCCTCAGTAAGTCAGGTATAGCAGGAAACAGAACAATAAATGCAACGATTGCACCAATAACACCTATGAGAATGGCCCTTCTGGCCCCAATGAACATAATNAGGATTANTCAGTCATAAATATAATCTTAGTCCAAAAATTATCCTGACATAGTTCAAAATCCGTCTGGGATATCAAACTGGCACTTTCGTAATAAATAGACTAAAATAATCTATTGACTATAGCACACTTCATGGGGAATAAAATTGCTGGCGCTATTGCAACGATTACATTAGTATTGACTGTTATTTATTCTTCCAATATCAATGGAAACTTTCAGTTAAATGCTGTTTCAAAATTAGGTATTATGAATATGAATTTTGTAGAGGCAAGTATTTTCAATTTCAATGATGATGCAGTTAAGGATGCCGTACCGCCTAAATTGTCAATCAAAAACATCACTACGAACATAGTTGATGACAAAACGGGAAACCTTTCAATCATTTTTGATGTGTACAATCCAAATAAGATTACAATAATGATTGAGTCTATATCGTACAACGTGTATTCCAATTCTACGAGAATTGTTTCAGGTGATATAGGGCAAAGACCAGAAGGATTTATTGATTCCCAGGATAGTATTTTTCCAGTTATTGGAAACGGAACCCTTATTCTAAAAGATAAGAAAATAATTGATACAAACCGTGGTCTAAATCTGTCCCAGATTGCCCCAAATAATGGCACATCACAATTCTTGGTGAATGGAACTTATTTCTTTAAGCAAACAAGTAGCTTTCAATCTACCGGTGGCGAAGGGGAATTCAGTATTGTCTATCCCAAGNCTTGAATATAGAAATTCAGAAAAAATTAAATGTTGATGATTTAGAGTAATGGCAGTATGTCAGATGTATTTTTAATGTATGGTATTGCAACAGGAGCCTTTGTAATATTCACTGGTATCCTATTTGGAGTTCGAACCAAAAGAACTAATCAGTTAATAAAGGGATCAAGATACCAAAAACAAACCTCTTGACAGTTAATTTTTCTTTCCAATCCCAAAGACATCGAGCAAATGTTCCGATTCTTTTTGCTGTCCGAAACATCTTTGAAAGTACTTGCATGAAATACAAAGTTCGCTTGGTTCTACAACTGGTCGTTTTTTTGTCCTTAAGTAAGAGGTGTAAGATTCTTGCTCTTCGTACAACTTGCTCAAACATTCGTTTACTTGGGGAAACGCTGAATTCAACAAACTTGCCTTCAGGAGTAAAGTAAACTATGAATCCGCCTTGGGTTTCGAAAACAAACATGGATGCATTGGTGTAGAGGAGGTCATATGGATGTGGAAATTCCGGTAATTTTGAAACTGGTATGAAGTTAATAACGATGTCACTATCTATGATCAAATCTACAGTTGCGTAAATAGTAAGTTCGTCAACTTTATACTCTCGGGTTATCCCATTTAGAAACTTTCTAAACGAACCCTGGAGCAATTTGGACAATGCGTATGAAAACTCATCTTCAAAAGCATCCATTCTCTCAAAATAAGACAGTCTACTACAACGTGTTATTTCAAATACGTGTATCCCATTTTGGTCATAATCTAGCGCTAGTTTTTTGGAAAACTTGATTAGTTCATCCTCTATCAGTTTATGGAAATTCCTGCCTCCAAGCATCGTTCCACATTGCATAAAAGTCATATTTATATTACATAGATAGCATAAGTCCGCTTTCACTATTGGCGCCAAGTACCATTATGTTGATATACTTGCAATTTTTCTGAAAATGAATATTTTTGGCTAGAAACCAGATTTTATGGGATCGATGGGTTTCATTAATTCTCGTAACAATATGGTTGCGTATGAACCAATGGGTATTTTGAAACTTATCAATAAATTATCCGAGTAAGAAAAATCATTTACTAACAATGGTAATTGTCTAAATCCACCTTCTACACTTAATTCCTGCATCTCTTTAAGATAGAAATCTTTGGGAGAAATATTCTCTTCTTTCATAATGAGTGACAAATTCCTTTCGAACCGCCCTTCCGGAGATTTGAAGGAGTATCCAGGCAAATGCATTGCCGGGACCAAGTTAGAGCTATCCTCGCCGGTATATTTCAACAATTTTCCCAAAGTCAATGGGTTCTCTAACTTGAAACAAAAATCATTCTTAGAGCAATTAATGATTGATTCACCATCTCCAATAATGCAGCTCAAAGTTTGATTAAACATATATGCCTGATAAGCATGAACAAACAGTCTTCGTATGTTTATAGGGACGGATCTTAGAGCGCCTATGTAATCTTTACCATTAATGAGCGCTCGTAAGATATTACGTTCTAGATCCATGCCTCTTGGAACAATTTTCACAACTCGCCCATAATTGTTTGGATCCCTGCATTTTTCTCGTATTTCTTTACTAAATTGGGTATCGTACTCTGTCGTATGACATAAAAATAGCTCAACTGCCCTCTTAAAATTCCTTTTGATTATCTCTCTGCCCACTAAATGAGTAACAAGCCTTTCACTACCAAAGCGTTGAAGCCCGTAAAAATTTGGAATGTTTCGTATTTCAGTAATAAACTCAGAAATGTTACTTTTTGTTATATTTGAAATTTTTATTTGAAATTGGTTTCCCATTATGTGTGATTTTTTTAATGATTGCCTTGAATATCCAAGCAAAGTTAAATTAGTGTGGGTTGTCTTGCCTTCTCTAAATTTTTTGCCGTCAGATGTAGCATATTGCGTAGTATCTGCTTTAGAATCCTTAATTCCAAGTACTTTGATTCTTGTTCCCAGCTGATTCGATATCTCAATAATGGCGTGATTCGAATCCATCCCACTTTTATGTAGTAAAAATACTGGAAATCGGTATGATTTATCAGGAAAGCTGGATATGTCGTTTGAAATAGAGTCACCAAGCAGTTCTAGAACTTTAAAATCTTCATTTTTTAGCTTTATTGAGCCACCAATGCCTTCAAACCTGGTTGAGTATAATTTGATGCCTGCCATTTTGTCAATATTGGGAACATCTCTATTCATGGTCCATTAATTCTCAAGAACATTATTTTTATTTCTTGTTTTATACATCAAGTCGATAACAATGCGAAAATATTTTTAACTTGGATTTCAGATGTTTTGATGATAATTTAGCACTCTATTATTTGCCTATAAAGCTTAATATACGATTTGGGACAATTGAAATTGTGGATAGATTAGAGTCGAATCCATGTAGAAAATTTGTAATTTGTGAAAACTGCCTTCACTCTGATAGTATTTGTACGTTTTATGATGCCCATAGATATTGTCTGGAGTGTTTATGTGACCATGCATGTTGTCCTGAATGTAGCTCTGGATATCATGCAATTATGATAGCAGACTAGTAATAGTTTGAGCTCCTTTGCTCTAAAGTTTTTCAGTGTATTTTTCCAGCCACCGTAGGATTTAAAATAAAGAATTTATACAAAGATGACCACAGATATTATATGGGTGTAAGTCGATACGTCGCAAGAGAGATTATGAAGGAAATTGGCAACCGTTCGAAAGAATTTTATGAATTCGTTTTACCGCCAGTGGATATCTACGAGGACGGTACAGAACTTGTTATCATNGTAGACCTTCCCGGTTTTCAGAAAAAGGATATTCATGTAAATATCTCTAANGATATTCTTACACTAAGGGCAAAGCGTGATATCGACATTGAATNACACACTATTCATTTTAGCCAACGACCAAGTAGAATTGAAAAAAAGATACCTCTCCCTTATTCGATACCAGAAGATGACAATGCAAAGACTAAAGCAGACTATGCAAATGGTGTCTTGAAAATCAAGATACCAATATCAAACATGACAAATGTACCTATAACTTGAAATGTCTATCGAATGTTGGTAGAACAAATGCAACAATATTACTAACTTTTACAATGGATTAACCGTCCGATTTTTTTTAGTACGACAGTATAACATCGTATTATGATTTATATTCTGTAGACTTAGTAGTCAGAACTTGTTTGGAATCAAATAATATTCTACTCATGCTGATGTGGCTGGGAGAATTGACCTTAGCAAGCTGGTTACTTTCATATGGTGCCGAACATCTGGCAGTTAGATTTGGTGCTAAGTTCGTAGGAAGAACATTGCTAAGCGTTGCAACTACTCTACCTGAAATTGCCATAGTTGTATATGCAGCTTCGGCTGGTTCGTATGGTATCGCTTTGGGAGCAGGTTTGGGAAGCAACATCCTGATGATGACACTTGGGCTAGCAATAATGCTCTTAATCGCAACTACACGTCTTTCTAAAAAACCTATCAAGAAAATAGATGTCAGCTCATTTAAACTGGACAAGATTTTCCTATTACTAACTGCAGTAATAAGTGCAATACTGTTCATCGATGGTTACCATTTCACGGACGGAATAGTGTTTACCGGTTTATTCTTGGTGTATGTATTCATAGCATTTTATGAAATGAGAATTGAAAAGAAGAAAGACAAGAAAAAAGTTATCGAGGAACATAGTAATTCTTCGGAGAACATCAATCTTCCCAGTAATCAAAAACAGTTAATAAAATCTGGGGTAATCTTTATGATAGGAACGATTGGTATCTTTTTGGGTGCAGAACCCTTCATCGAATCATTAAAACACGTCTCCGTTGATATAGGTGTTTCACCAATAATCCTTTCAGTAGTAATAAGCCCGATTGCCGGTGAAATGCCAGAGAAAATATCGTTGATGTTACTTGCGAGAAAAGGGGCACATGGAACATCTATTGCGATTGCCAATGTACTTGGTTCAAAAATATTAAACAACACGTTATTACTTGCGTTTGCCGTATTCGGAGCTATCTATCACAGCGGTCTTGGTGCGAGTATAGACAGAACTGAAATATTAACACAACAAATGTTCTTGGCTACGGCAGTTACGTTGGTTGCCGTGGGTTTACTGTTCAGAAAGGAGATTGGAATAAGGACAGGATTCATACTTTTAGTAATGTATATTGCAAGCATCGGATTACAATTCTTTATGAATTCTTGAATTCTTAGATGACTATGATATTTGTCATGTATATTGGAAATGTTATATTTTGTTCAGCGCCAAAGCTTAATCATATGGATCTTTTGTGTCCTTAGTTTTAGTACTGTTACTACGATCGCCTAATAGAACACCAATATCCAAATAAGATTGATTTCTAAGAACTGTTAGATTTAGTTTCTCTCCTGGTTTTTTGTTTTCATCTAAGTATGATACTAGATCTTCCATATAGGTAACATTACGATTGTCAACTGCAGTAATTATATCCGTTCCATGTTTATCACCATATTGATCAGTAGTGCTTCCACGAAGCCCTGCCTTATCAGCTGGTCCATTCTTTGTTATTGAATCGACATAAACTCCCTTAAAGTCTCTACTCAAATTCTCAAAATTCTCTGTTAATTTGGAAGTTAATGAGCTGGCAGAGACACCAAGCCATGGATGAGTATAATTCCCCTTACTATTAAGAACTGGAACTATTTTAGAAATTGTGTTGGAAGGAACGGCCAAACCAATTCCAGAAAATGCTCCGGAATCCGACAATACACCTGCAGTGTTCATTCCAATTACTTCTTCGTGAGTATTAAGCAATGGCCCTCCCGAATTGCCCGGGTTTATCAATGCATCTGTTTGAATTACACTAGGAATACTAAATGCCGATCCTTCAGTTGAAATCAATCTTCCTTTTTGACTGACAATACCAAGGGACATTGATCCAGCAAGTCCATAAGGGTTACCTATTGCAATAACCTGGTCCCCTACTTCCACGCGTGATGAATTTCCGAGTATTAGTGGACGAAGTTTTTCAGATATATTTTGTGTAATTTTTATAACAGCAACATCATTGAACGGATCACTTCCAATTACAGATGCTACATACCTATTACCATCAATAAAAGTAACGTCTACGCTTTTGGAGTCTTGTACCACGTGATGATTAGTTATTATCCTACCCTCTTTATCGAAAACAAATCCAGATCCCAGACTAGTAACGTTTTCGTCTCCTGGAGAATCAGGAGCTTGCTTATTTTCACGAGTAATCTGAACAACTGATCCCTGTACGTCCTTAAAGATCTTGCTAATTGAATTCGAGGTGGAATTTGTGGTGTAATCTGACTGCCCAAAAATTTCAAGATGCCCAGCATAGAGTATTAAACCCGAAAACACAAAAACGATCACAGCCACTAGAATAAATGGAGCTATTTTCATACAAAAAATCCATCAAAGTAATCATATAGACGTTTCTATTGGTAATTTCCCGTATCAAATGGTTTTGGATGAATAAAATCCCACCAAAAAACGAAAGCTTTCACGTAAAATTTCACCCAGAAGCAAAATGGGTATAAACAATCAAATTGTAAAATCAATCAGACCCAACTTACCTCATATCAATTTTCTGATATTTTTCAGTCAGTTTTATTTTAAGTTCATCCAACTGATCAGACACCCATTTAACAAAACCGTCGGTTATCTCCTGCGGTATATTCCTTTTTTCAGCAAGAGCTAAATAACCTTCGAAGATCTTTGCGTATACAGAATTACATACCATCATATTTGCCAAAGCGTCCGATACAAAGTCATCGCTATTGCTTTGGAGAAAATTTCGCTTAAATAAATCCAAAAGATTTTTGGTACGCCGATCAATTTCATTTTGATCCATTCCATTTGTCAGTGCGAATTTGCTCATTGTTAACACCTTTAAATCTATTTCAGTTAATAAAGTATTCACGATTGATGAACTTTGGCAAGTCGTCATTTGTTTGGACGCTAGATAAGACAGACGCAAGCAAGCTCTTTAATACAATCAAGAAAATTACAATTTTCAATGTTTACAAGAATTGTTTCATTCCTTCCAAGTGCAACTGAAATACTGTACTTGCTAGGATCTCAGGATAAGCTATTTGGAATAAGTCACCAATGCAATTTTCCACTACAGGCAAAAAACAAGCCTCAAGTAATAAAACCAGTTTTTGATTCGGAATCAATGACAAGTATGCAAATCGAGGAAAAGATCCAGGAACTCTCAAGATTACAAAAAGATTACTTCATAATAGATTTTGAACTACTAAAGGAAATACGGCCAGACCTTATCATATCCCAAGGATTGTGTGAAGTATGTTCACCACACACTAAAGAAACAGATAAGGTGATACGTTACTTAGATGAAAAGCCACAAACTCTAGTTCTTGATCCTCACAATGTTGACGATATACTACAAAATATTATCGATGTGGCTAAAACTGTAGGAAAGGAGACGGATGGCAGAAAAATCCGTGCCTCCTTGACAAAAAGAATCGAAAACATCTCAACTACTTTTAAAAGCACTAGGCCAAAGGTAATTTGTCTTGAATGGTTTGATCCATTTTACATCTGCGGCCACTGGGTTCCACAAATGGTCGAAATTGCAGGAGGAATAAATGGAATTAGCATAACTGGGGAGCGATCTCGCAAGATGGACTTTTCGGAAATTGTTGAATTTGATCCAGACATTTTGATTCTTTTACCTTGTGGGTTTGATCTTGAAAGGATAATAAGAGAATACGAGTCCCTAAGTCATAATCACCAGTGGAATTCTCTGAGAGCAGTTCAAACGGATATGGTCATCGCACTAGATGCGCTTTCGTATTTTAGTAGGCCTAGTCCCAGGATAATAACAGGCATCGAAATACTTGCCAAAATTTTTAATCCACAATCCTTTTCCAATTTGATTACTCCATCGAATGCATATGTTAGAATTAAAAAAGAATTAGGTTAGATGATTAGAATATTACTATAATTATTACGTCAGAGAAACTTCAATGTATACGTCATCAGGAATTTTTAATCTCATTAGTTGCCTGATTGATCTATCGTCAGCTCCCAGATCAATAACACGCCTATGAATTCTTAACTCATATTTATCCCAGGTATTAGTACCTTGACCACAAGGAGATTTCCTCGTAACGACTTTCATTTTCTTTGTCGGAAGAGGATGTGGGCCTCTAAATTTAATTCCGTTTTTCTCTCCAATGCCCTTTATCTCATGGCATACGTTTTCTAGCATAACAAGATTGGTACTAGTTAATTTGATGCGGGCTTCCTGAGTCATTAATAAGACTCACTTTTTGGCACTGGGGTCGTATTTTTCTACAATAGATTTAACGACACCAGCAGCTATTGTTGTTCCCATATCTCTTAGAGCGAATCTACCAATTTCCGGAAATTCTTTAAACGTCTCTATTGCAAGTGGTCTAACAGGTTTTATTCTAACAATTGCAGCATCACCAGTTTTTAGAAACTTTGGTTTCTCTTCAACAGCTCCTCCAGTTTTTGGATCAATTTTTGCCACAAATTCAGATAAGGTAGCAGCAACTTGCGCCGTATGAGCATGAAGCACAGGAGTATATCCTGGTGCCATTGCTGTAGGGTGATGAATGATAATTATTTGCGCTTCGAATTCTTTCGCAGCATTTGGTGGATTATCTACAGGGCCAATTACATCTCCACGCTTGATTGATTTCTTATCGACACCTCTAAGGTTAAAGCCAATGTTATCACCTGCTTCTGCAGACTCCATTTGCGTATGATGAGTTTCTATGGATTTGACTTCACCAGTAACTCCCGAAGGCATTACAATTACCTTTTGATTAGCCTTAAGAACTCCTGTTTCCACTCTTCCGACAGGCACAGTACCTACACCGGTAATTGAGTAAACGTCCTGGATTGGTATCCTGAGAGGCTTTCCCAACGGTTTTTCTGGAGGCTCAAAGAGATCCAGTGTTTCAGCTAATGTGGGTCCCTTATACCACGCCATATTTTCCGATTTCTTGAAAAGGTTATCTCCTTTCCAGCCAGAAACTGGTATGAAGCTTATCTTCGAAACATTATAGCCTACAAGTTTCAACATTTTTTCTACAATTTCCTTCACTTCGTTATAACGCGCTTCCGAATATCCAGAATCATCCATTTTGTTTAATGCAACAACAATTTGGCCGACACCAAGAGTTCTGGACAAAAATGCGTGCTCTCTGGCTTGACCTCCTGGATCAGTAGCAGCTTCAGTTTCTCCGGCTTTCACTGACACCACAAGAATTGCGACATCTGCTTCTGATGCTCCAGTTATCATGTTTTTGATAAAGTCTCTATGACCGGGAGCGTCAATCAAGGTGTAAAAATATTTAGAAGTTTCAAATTTTTGGAACGCCAAATCAATTGTGATTCCTCTTTCTCTTTCATCTTTTATGCTATCGAGTACCCAAGCATACTTGAAAGTATCACCCTTTCCGGTTTCTTCGGACTCTTTGGCAAAAGAATCAATAGTTCTTTGATCGATCACACCCATATCTACTAATAAATGACCGACAATAGTCGATTTACCATTATCAACGTGTCCCACAACCACAAGATTCATGTGGGGTTTCTTACTTGCGCTCATTAGATTAGAAGCGATATTAGGGCTTTATTTGTATTTCGTTAAATACAATACAAATTATTTTGAATAGCTTTATCTCCATTGGTTACCTGTCGGGATACTGAGTAATAGTTACGAATGTAACTTTGAAAATTTATGCTCTTTCATAGTCATCTTCAATTCTTACGATATCGTTTTCATCAAAGCTACCGTAAGAAATCTCCAAGACTGTACAGCCGGTATTACTCGCTTGAATCCGATGCTTTGCTCCAGATGGAATAATGATATCGTCGCCTTCTTTAAGAGACGATTGTTTGTTTTGAACTTGTACGGTCGCAGACCCCTTAACTATTTTCCAAAACTCCTTTCGTTTATGATGGTATTGAAGGCTCAATCTGGAACCAGGCTTTATGTGGAGCAATTTTACCGTACATTGTTCATTCTCATTGAATTTTTCAAAGGATCCCCATGGTCGTTTTTCTGAGTAAACTTCCACAAAAAAACAATGGAAAAGCATAATTTAATTATTGCCATGTTTTTTGTAGTATAAAATATAATAGTTGCACTAAATTACAATAATTGCCTAAATCTCCAATTTGTGTTTGCAATAATCATTGGGATTGTAAAGGATTAATAATTGAGAATGAAATATTGACAAATTTCTGTCCTGTAATTGTCATGATAGCACCTATCAATTAATCCGAAATTCAGTCGCAGCTAATAATGTCGAGAAGCTTGGTAATTATGCCATGAATCAAAATTTAGATTATTAACAAAGGTTTCTAAGCTAACTGCTATTTGACTTTTGACAAAAACATGAATATGGCCCTTACAAATTTACTCGCCAAAATAAAAAGTCATAGATGATTCATATCTTATTTCATATAATCCTATTATTGGTATCAGTATAACTACTGCACAGAAATTAGTATTTTCTTGCCATCTATTTCGATTTCTTTGTATTCAATATCCTGCAATATGTCTTGAGTGATAACCACACTTTTTACTCTCACATAGTAAGCCAGTTCTTCTTTATGATTTTCAAGNGATGCTATATCGTCTGCGTCTAGTTTTGAAATATGGGCATACGACAATATTTCTGTAGGAACAAAACCCCTTTCCTTTCTCAACTGTTGTATATTTCTTGCGATATCTTTCATAAGGCCAAGGGCTATCAATTCGTTACTTCTAGTAGTATCAATAAACACAGCGATATTCTCTTGCTCTGATTCGACCATAACATAAGGTGTTTCTCCTGTGTAGGTAAATTCTACATCATCTTTTGAAAGATCAATCTCTCCAGAATCATACTTTAGATTGAATTTGTCTTTTGACATCAATTGGTCAAACAAATCAGTATAGCTTATTTTCTCAAATGCCCNGAGGGCCTTATTTAGATCGTTTTTTAGNCGAGGAGCAATTTTATTTATCTTGAGCTTTGCATTTAAGGAAACCAGTTTCTCTCGATATAGTGTATTGATTTTTTCAAGAAAAATACTAAAATCTAAAGTTTTAATGCTAAGTGATGCTGTATTGAGTTGTTTCTTCAATATCTCTGATAATTCATTTGATTCTAGAAGATTCGTATTCTTAGCGAATATGATAACATTGTTAACGGGCCATCTCCTCTTAAATTTCGCTTTCATCCTGGCAGCATTAACTATAGAAATAATATTTTTTGCGCTGTCTATTGCCTGTTCAGCATTCATATCTACTAATTTACCATTAAAATTTGGCCAATTTTCCAGCAAAACCATATCTTTATTTTGGAAACAGATCAAATACAGAAAATTTGTAATGAATGGACAATATATATGAAGAATTATGTCAATTTGGGATAATGTAAATCCGAGTACTGCATAAATTACGTTTCTTCGTTCGATGGTCTCTACGCTGTCGTCCCATATATCATCTCTAGTCATTGGAACATAAGTTTGGCTGAGATCATTGATTATGAATTCTTCTAAACTTTTTGCGGCTTCATTAAATCTGCAAGAATCTAATTGTGCTGTTACTGTTTTGATCAACGTTTGTAATTTTGATAAAATCCAGGATTCAGTCATTGTGAAACTATTGTTCTTCATGACTGAATCTATGTCAATTATTCTAGCGTCAAATTTATCATATGTTCCATTTTGCATTAGGTAGACATGCAGATAATAGAGGGTACTAAGCACCTGATATGGTCTAGAACCCATTTCACTTAAGCTAAAACTTAACGATTCAATGGGAGAAGATTTCCACATAAAATAAAATCTAATCGCATCCACGGAATTTTTAATCAAGAGATCGTTTGCATCCAACACATTACCCAGACTCTTACTCATTTTATTTCCCTTTTCATCCAAGACATGACCTTGAAATAGAAACGATTGAAAAGGCGGTTTAGCCTCATTTGTCATTATTACGTTCTCCATCAGTAATGTATATGCCCATCCTCTTGTTTGGTCTATTCCTTCCGTCAAAAACGCGGCTGGTATTAGATCCTTGTATTCTTCATCCGAAAATGATGCATATGGCGATGCGCCACTGTTGTGCCAAGTATCAAGAACAAATGGCTCTCGATTCATCATGTTACTACATTTGGAACAATTAATTTCAATATTATCTATCCACGGTCTATGCAATTCGAATCGTTCTCCATCCGGTAACTTTGACGCCCTTTTGATAATTTCATCTCTAGAAAACAAAGGTTCTTTCGCTCCGCACCTATTACAGCTCCATATTGGAAGAGGAGTGCCCCACACTCTTTCCCGGGATATGCACCATGGTACTTGTTCCTTTATTATTACTGAGAACCTATTTTTTGGTGAGTCAAAAAAGAAATTAACATTAGAAATAGCAGTTATTGGTTTATTTTCAAGTTTATCTATCATGTAAAAATATTCTCTCCTTGCAAGCCAAACAACCTTGTGATTCGACCTCCAGCACGTTGGATACTGATGTTTGATCTTGCTCAACTTCAAGTATCCTCCTGCTTCTTTCATTTTGTCAACTACCAGAAGGTCAGAGTCCCGAACAAACTGGCCCCTAAAAATGCCAGCATCTTCGGTAAATTCAACATTGTCGTTTATAGGTACAAAAATTGGAACGTTGCGTTTGACGGCTATATCAAAATCTTCTTGACCGTTGGCTGGAGACAGATGCACTACTCCGCTTCCGGTAGTAGCATCTACGAAATTTTCCGCGACTACAAAATGTATCTTGTTTTCATCACTTAGCTCTTTGAGTCCCGGAATCGATTCTAATAATGGGTGAACATATCTTTTGCCATCAAGTTCGATGCCTTTCACCACCCTTTCGACTTTGAATTTCTGAATGCCAAATGCATTCATCAAATCATTTAACCTATCATATCCAACAATCCATGTTTGCTTTTCGACAGAAATGTAGGCATAATCAGAGTCTGGATTAACACCAATTAATTCATCGGTTACTAAAGTAAAGGGCATTGTAGTCCATACGACTAAAAAAGTGTTCTCTTCCTTTAATCTCATCTTGTAATAAAAAGAGGGATCTTCGACAATTTTGTATCCCTGATTAACTTCAGCATTGCTTAAAGAAGTTTGGCATGAAGGGCAATATGCAACTACTCTAAACCATTCCCTAAGAATGCCCAGTTCCCATGCCTTTTTGAGGATCTGCCATTCCCTTTCGATATACGTGTCTTTATAGGTCCAGTATGCTTTTTCATAATCAAACGACATAGCAAGGAGGGAATCAACTTTGATCCATTTTTCGGCGTTCTTTTTAATTAGATCCTTACATTCTTCAACAATTCTTGAAATGCCAACTTTTTTGATATTCTCTGCTTTACTTCCAGTTAGTCCTAGATTCTTTTCTGCCTGTAATTCAACTGGCAAACCTTGAGTGTCCCATCCTGCTCGAAATTCCACTCTATTTTTTTGCAGGGTCTTGTATCTGTACCAAAGATCCTTTATGATCCTTCCTCGCAAATGCCCAATGTGTGGTTCACCATTAAGCGTAGGGGGTCCCTCAACGTATCCAATTTTCTCGCGGGATAATAATTCATTTTCAATTAATGATCGCTGATCAATTCTTTCAAGATACGAATTGATTTCAGATTCTATTTCTTTTGGATCATATTTTGGGCCCAGTTTCATTAATGCGAACGTCAGTTGTTTTTACTCTTTTATAATTTTATCAAAATTCAAAATAAATAATCTGAAATAATTCAATATTGACTCAATGGTTATTACAAATGGTAAATTCATTATTTAACGTGAACCTTTTCGAATATAAATAGCACCAAATAAGAAAATAGCATGACAACAAATCAAGGAATTGGGTCTATCAAGCAGTCGGCTGATGAGTGTTCAGCAATTATAGAAATCCCCAAGGGCAGTAATATAAAATATGAATATGACACGAAAAGCGGTTTTATCAAAGTAGACAGGAGATTGTTTACAGCGATGTATTATCCGTGCAACTATGGATTTTTACCAAACACACTGGAAAAAGATGGAGATCCTGTTGATGTACTCATACTTGGAGAAACGCCCTTGGCGCCATTATCTCTAATTAGAGTAATACCAGTAGGCGTACTGCAGACTGAAGATGAAGAAGGTCATGATTCAAAAATAGTGGCTGTACCAACGTCGAAAATTGACCCGAGTTTCTCTGCTATTCGTGATATCGAAAACATACCACAGTATTTGAAAGACCAAATAAAACACTTCTTTGAACATTATAAAGAATTAGAGAAAGGGAAATTTGTAAAGATTTTAGGTTGGGAAGGTAAGGAATCGGCATTAGAAAAAATTACTCAGGCTATTGAGAGTTACGAAAAGGGAAAATCAAACTAGAGAGCTTTGAACTGTTCGCTCCATCTCATATAAGCTCGAATCATATCCATACTAACACTAGGCTTTCTTATCTTTAGAATTTCTTTAAAATCTGATTCCGAAATTGATCGTGTGCTTGCATCACTATCCAGCCCCTTGCCGCTTTGAAATAGCTCGTCTACGACACGCAGTTGAACAGATTGGCATATGTCCTTTACGTCACTGCCACTGTAACCTTCTGATAACTTTGCAAGATCTTCAATTTTCAATGAAGACTCCATTTGCAATCTTGTAGTATACTGACCAAAAAGGTTGATTCTAGAAGCCCTATCAGGAAGCGAAACATAAATCCTCTTTTGAAATCTTCTAAGAAAACCTGCCTCCAAGCTCCAAGGTTTGTTAGTTGCACCAATGACATATAGTTTTGATTCTCTTGATTTCCCGTTTATGCCATCCATCTCGGTAAGGAATTGATTCTTTACTCTGACTTCGCCTCCCACTTCGCTGCTTCTATTACCTAAAAGAGAATCTATTTCATCAACAAAAATCAAGACCGGAACACCTTCACTATCATGTAACTTGCGCGCCATGGAAAATAATTTAGAAACATTTTTTTCTGCTTCGCCTAGCCATTTGCTCATCATCGAAGCAGCATCGACATTAATGAAATATCCATCAATTTCGGCTGCCGCTGCTGCGGCAAGTAAAGTCTTTCCACAACCAGGAGGTCCAAACAACAGAATTCCCCTTGCCCATCCCAGTGGCAGTAGATCTGGTCTTATAGTCGGATAGACTATGGATTCTCTCATAGCTCTCTTTGCATCATCTAGACCAATTACTTCGTTCCATGATACCTTGGGTTTGTCAGTCATAAGTAATTCTTCAAAGTACAAACTGTATCCCCCGTTGGGTTCGTTCCTCTTCTTTGAAGTATGTATATTGTTAAGAATTGAATTCGTTGAATTTACTGATTTCTGATCAAATTGTCCTCCCTTGTTGATTTCAGAGTCATATAAAGAATTAGACATCTGCAGGGCCTTGATCCTATTTTTATAGGAGTTTGCCCTTTCCATGTAAATTTTATTCAACTTGTAATCAGGATAGATTTGCACCAACTTTACCAACGCTTCAATTGCTCGCTGATAGGCACTAATTGCCTGTCCATTGGAACCCTCTGAATCCAATCTAATTGCCTCAGCGGCGTATTTACTGGCACTATTCTCTAGTTCCTGTGGAGCTAAACTCATATAATCACTAAAACTCTGAGTATTTCTTTGAAGTACTACATTGTGAATCTATATTGGTCAAGGACCAAAATAAATTGAACAAAGATTAAAAAAAATTATCAAAAATCTGTGAAAAAGACTACAAAAATTTCCCTAATATTATCTTAAACTAATGTTTTACATTTGATTAGATGTCTTTATTGATAAATTAGTGGTTGTGAGGTGAATAGGACAAGAAGCGCATTGTGACAATGGTTAGCGCATGTTGCCATATTCAGCTTTTAAATATTCTTATCTTTTGTCCAATCAAATTGACATCCTGCTTTACGTCCACATTTAAAAAAAAGTGCTCATGATTAAGCGTCCTGATGATATACCAAATTATCTGGATCTCGTAGCGAATCTTGAAGAATTCGGGCTTTCAAAATATGAGTCTATGGCATACATCACATTAGTTTCAAAGGGAACGTTAGGAGCAAGTGAGATAGCATATTATTCAAATCTTCCTCGAACAAAGATTTACACGACACTAAAAAAATTAGAAAGAAAAAAACTTTCAACAATTTCAAGTCAAAAACCAATGATAGCTACAGCGACACCCCCTGACGAAGCATTCGGTGAACTTATTACAATTCAACAAGGGAGATTGGCATCGATGCATAACATTTTGAATAGTCTGAAAAAATTGAGAGATGAGGGAAAAAAGCCATATGAAGAAAAAAAGTACCTAGTTTTCGAACCCAATACAGTGGTGCAAAAAATTGAAGAACTGATTTCTTCAACCAAATCAAATATTGACTTTATTCTGGACTCATGGGGACAAAATGTTGTCTTTCAATCTAATGCTTCTTTGTCAGAGGCAGTTAAGAGAGGTGTAAATATCAATATTCTACTTGGTATTCAATCTTTTGCTAATGACAATGATGTAACGTTTCCAACCGGAGTAGAAGTTAGGTCGGACAATGTTCCTGGAAACATAATAATTTTCGATTTCAAAAAGATAATTTTCATCGACAGTACCAATGGAAAGGCATCTCTAATATTGACACCGGACGCATTTGGTAATTCTTATATCAAATTATTTGACGAGAAATGGAAAAAAGCTCTTAGAATAAATCCTTGTGTACTGGGTAACAGGATTCCAAAGGAGGCAATAATTTTGACTAAATTGGTAGAAGACGATCTTACACAAATATTACTAGACCTGTCAATCAAGCAAGATAGTAATTATTCATCGTTAATTGGTGAGATTGAAAAATTTAGTAGCGACATAAAATGTCAAAGTATTGATGATATAATACGTATCGTAGATTCGGCCCTAAAAATAAGCTACTCAGGATATCTAAATTACGAACCCCAAAACAATATGCTAAAACTTCATTTTGACTCGAAGGAAAAATCAATTGTACCTTGGGTATTAATCATAACTGCTTATATCAAAAAATTTGGAAACGATTCAAAAATTATCCATGACCATGGTGAAAAAAATGCAAATTCAATATACATAAAGCTCCTAAATCCAAACGTGATTCATGTGAATTAGGTACTCAAATAGTGACATCATCACCCAATTCTAATTAAGTAATTTCTGATTTTGTTATTTTTTTATATCGAATACTCAACTTGTTACCACAAATCGCACAGATCGTATGCTTTGGGGCGTATCCTCTTCCACAACTTTTACAAAACTTAACCCATTTTCTTGTATCCCTGATACCCTTTGTTCCTAAGTTGAGTAATTTAATTGACAAAATGTTTGCAAGATTACAGACAGCAAAGTCATCGGTAACTAGTGTTGCATCATTACCTTTCGCAAGAGCAAGGATTGAAATATCAGCATCAGTAAGTCTCTCCTCCCCTGTTTGTTTTGCAGCATCTCGGACCAATCTCAATGACATAATATCAGGCTCAAATATCATGATTCTCCTATTTGATACCAGAGTGTCCAAAATTGAAAAATTCCTTTGAATATGGGAAATCTCGTCAAATACTAAATCTGATGTAATGCAAGTACTTTTGGATTTCAAATGAAATCCTTGGTAAAATGCTGTTGCGTCCAAGGCAAATTTTGATTCTGGTCTAGAATCCAAGTTTTTCAAGCTGCCTTATACCCCTTTTACCAATCCGTAGGAATACTCCATCATATGGATATCTAGAGATGACGATGTTACTTTTCCACTTCGAGTCAAAAACCTGTTGACCGTCAATAATTATCTTTGAGCTGTCAGTCGAACTGATAACAATATCATTTATATCAACAATTAGTGCTGGTGTCTTGTTTACCGGAGCAATTGGTAATATCATGACACATTTCATATTCTCATGAACTATAGGTCCACCTAAAGAAAGAGCATGTCCAGTTGAACCTGTCGGAGTAGAAATTATAACTCCATCCATTTTCTGTGAGATAGGGTAATCGAGTACTTTAATAGTAACAATAGGAGTCTTGGTCAAATTTGTTCTTGTTATAACTATGTCATTGAGTGCGGCACCAACCATTTTTCCATCAATCTTTGCCTGCAATCGTATTCTTTTATCATAAAAATAATTTCCATGGAAAATATCCTGCAACTGTTGTTCAATTGGTTTTGTATTGGCCTCTGCCAATATCCCTCTGGTTCCTCCTATATTTAGGCTGAAAACCGGAGTACTTTTACTTATTATCCTAAAAGCGCGCAGAGTCGTACCATCTCCCCCTATGGCAAAAACTAGATCAAGATCGGTTTTGGCAAGCTCGGAAGGATCAACTAGATGAACATTATTAGCACCAAGTTGTTCTATTGAGAATACCTTAGCATTCTTTTCATCCAGAAACTTTGCAACATTTCGAGCGGCATTTTTTGCCAAGTCATTTTTGATTTTTGTGACAATAGCGACATTTTTTATCCGAGGTACCAATTAACAAGTTAGATAGTTTGCTGCATGACTTAAATGCATTTTTGTCCGTCGCTTTCATATCCACACGAATAAATATCGTCATATTAATTCGATTTATGGGCCGATAGCTCAGCTTGGCGGAGCGTTCGACTGATAATCGAAAGGCCGAGGGTTCAAATCCCTTTCGGCCCACTTGTAAATACATTTATAGCATAAATTTCGATGTAGTTGCAATTCCTAAACCCTGACTTTAATTGCATGTTGTTATATAGATACAAATCAAACTGTCAGTTCGCAACGGCCACGCACGATTTCACTATCCTTGACTATCCTTGGTATAATCCCCTAAAAGCAGATAATGAATAAAATTATCTTGTGGTTTTTTTATTATGAACCAAATTACAAATCCGGAGCAAACTGCCAATAGCAAGATTTCCAGATATACTGAATAATTATCTATATCTTCCCAATTATTTCCAAGTTGCATGCCTATGAAGGCGAATAACAAATTCCATATGACAGATCCTTGAAATATGTATACTGAAAATTTTACAATATTCGTTCTGCCTATTCTGCAGGGTAGTGAGATATAGGTTCTTATTGAGGATAACAAGCGTCTAAAAAATAAAATTCGCTCTCCGTACTTTTGAAATAAATTTAAGATAATGTGTTGCGATATTCATCTTTTGCCCAATCAATAAGTGCTTTTAATTCTGTTGTACTGTAATCAACATCCATTTCATGTGATACTTGCAACAAGTCGTTGTTAGTATATACTGCAATTCGTAAATTATTTTCAATCTTCTTCCTTAATGCATTGACAGTATTTGACAGGAATTTTAATGTGTTAGTATTAAAGGAAAAAATCATCACAGCAGACAATCCATTTACATTTTTTAATTTTTTAGAAATAAGCCTTTGAATATCTATGTCGAAAAATGGATCTATCTTATTTTCAACATTTCCCAAATAAAGCGAATGCCACCCCATTAAATGCAAAGTTACAGAGGCAATTCTTGCCAGGTATGTTGCCTCTTCTGACCCAGAAACGACTATGGAATAAGCTCTTAATTTTGGAGTGTCTGTCGTAGAAACAAACTTTGTCATCAATACAAGATCTATGGCAATATTAGAAACTAGCAATTTTTCACTTTCGCTTATTTTGCCTCTATCATACATATCATTTAATATATTCAAAGTAGGTAAAATAATATCAAATATTATTCTCTCCTTTGATATCGTTGAAAATAACAAATTAGAAATTATGTTAATTGCTTGTGATTCATTACCCTGAACCAGACAATCTAAAAATTTTTGTTGTAAATTGTGGATATTTATTGGAAATTCAATTTGGGGAGCATCTTTGTCCAAGTACCATACATTAACCGTTCCAATTTTTTTTTTCGAATTAATCCTTGTGATAGCATTAGGTTCAAGTATTTTGTAAGGGTCATTCGATTTATCTTGGTCTTTGAGGCCAATTCAATTCCGGATAGACCAGCGTAGTTTTCAGATAAAGCGGAAAATACTTTCTGTTTTACTTCTTCAAAGTTATACCCGTAATGCATACAAAGTTATTGATCACGTATGTTTTTAACAGTTTTCATTTTCACAACTATGTTTTTGAGATTAACCAAAAAATATAAGTCTATTATGATATGGGTTGCAATAGTAATGTCCAATAAAAAAGTTGTATTAGCTTTCTCTGGTGGTTTGGACACATCAGTATGCGTAAAATATCTGCAAAATAAGCAGAAAATGGATGTAATTACGACCACCGTTGACTGCGGTCAAGAAGATGACTTTGATGCAATTAGAAAAAAATCAAAGATACTTGGTGCTTTAAAGCACGTCAACGTCGATGCAAAAAAAGAGTTTGTAGAGAAATATGTATACAGATCAATTAGGGCAAACGGTCTCTATCAAGGAAAATATCTTCTTGCTACTGCACTAGCTCGTCCATTGATTGCTGACAAAATAATGAGAGTAGCTGCGCAAGAAGGTGCAGCTGCAGTTGCACATGGGTGCACGGGAAAAGGAAACGACCAGGTTAGGTTTGATATTGCAATGTCATCAATTGATCCAAGTATCAAGATAATTGCTCCAATAAGGGAAATGAATCTGACACGGGATCGTGAACTTGCGTACGCAAAAAAAAATAATGTTCCACTAAATGATGAAATTAAAAAGTATAGCACTGACACAAATATATGGGGAAGAGCTATCGAAGCAGGTCAACTAGAAGATCCTTGGTTAGAACCTCCAGAAGAAATTTTTAGTTTGGTCAAGAATAAGATGATACCGCCTGAATATTTAGAGATAGAATTTGAGAAAGGCACGCCAGTGGGAGTTGATAATAAAAAAATGAGTTTGTTGGACATTATTAGATATTTGAATATCAAAGCCGGTGAACATGGAGTTGGTGTGGTAGACCACATAGAAGACAGAGTAGTCGGAATAAAAACAAGGGAAATATACGAAGCTCCTGCAGCTCAGACTATCCTCGCAGCCCACAAAGATCTGGAACAACTCGTTCTGACTAAACATGAATTAAGTTTCAAGCAATTGGTGGAAGATAAGTGGAGTTGGATGGTTTATTCCGGGTTATGGTTTGATCCTCTTAGAGAAGACTTGGATAGGTTTATAGATGCAACTCAAAATAGAGTTTCAGGAAAAGTTAAAATGAAATTGCAAAATGGATCTTTCAGAGTAGTGGGAAGAAAATCCAAGTATTCACTTTACAGACAGACACTGGCGACATATGCTTCAGACTCTGTATTCGATCAAAACCTTGCAAAAGGTTTTATAGAGTTATGGGGGATGGAAACAGTTATTGCTAATAAATTATCAAAGAACTTATCAAAAGAGGAAAGGAAAATAAAGTGAAAAAAGAATGTAAGGATTGTGGAGCTGAACTGACCATACCGGAGGACGCGATGGTTGGAGAAATCATTACATGTCCAGACTGCGGCACCGACTTTGAGATTGTATCAAAGACTCAGAATAGTGTAGAGATGAAACAAGCCGAATCAGTCGGGGAAGACTGGGGACAATAGTTGAATACAATATGCATAATATATGACAAACTAAGATTTGAAGAAAAAAAAATATACAGCAAGGTCAAAGAAAAAGGATTAGACGCAACATTAGTAGACGGGAAATTATTAACATTTGATACCGAATCAAGTAAACAGAATCTTTCGTTTGGCGATATTATATTACAGCGAGTTATAAGTCATAACAGGGGCTTACATTTAACTTACTGTATGGAACAAATAGGCTTCTCTGTTGTAAATACATTCAATGTCAGTGAAATTTGCGGGAACAAGCTAATCACCTCTATGGTTTTGAAAAAGAATAATGTGCCAACTCCCAAAACTACTTTTGCCTTTAGTACGGAATCAGCAAGAGAGTGTATGAAAAATCTTGGATATCCGCTGGTAGTTAAACCAATTATGGGTTCATGGGGACGTGGTGTTTACCAAATAAAAGATCAATCAATGGCTGAAATGTTGTTGGATTCAAGACAAGATAACGATAATTCATTTTCTAGAATCTACTATTTCCAGGAATTAGTTGATCGTCCTTCGCGTGATATTAGATGTATTGTGATAGGAGATCAAATAGTAGCCTCAGTGTATAGATACTCTTCAGAAAATGAATGGAGAACAAATGTAGCGGTTGGTGGCAGAACAGAAGAGGCCCCAATGACAGCAGAATTACAAGAAATTGTCCTAAAAGCTTCAAGCGCTGTAGGAGGCGGAATCTTGGGAGTAGATCTTATGGAAGATAAACAAAGAGGCTATTTGGTGCATGAGCTGAACAATACTGTAGAATTTAGAGGAGCATCGACCGTCTGTAAATCTGACATAGCCGGAGCAATTACAGACTATTTGGTAAAATTATCCACAAAGTAAAATTGTGTTATAATAAAAATACTCTAGAACTGCCAGCCGCACAGCCAATTGCTACGGGTTGGATAACAAAATTCATAAGATGTCGTAGTAGAAATTTCGGTAAAGGAAGAAATTGAAATGAAAGTAGGAGTAATCGGCGCTTCGGGATATGTTGGTGGTGAACTGTTACGGCTGCTAGTAGTTCATCCGGATGTTGAATTAAGTGTTTTAACCTCTAGGCAGAACGCAGGAGAGTACGTCCACAGAATACATCCCAGTCTGAAAGGTTTCATAAATCTAACATTCTCGTCTATGGAATTGGACAAATTAACAAAACAATGTGATTTGATATTTGTATCTGTTCCTCATGGTAACGCATTAAACATAGTCAAGGAATTATACAGTACAGGAATAAAGATTGTAGATCTATCAGCAGATTTCCGTTTGAAGAATGCAGACGATTATGTTAAATGGTATGGTTGGGAACATCCCTATCCTGATTTACTTTCCAAATCTGTTTACGGCATTCCGGAGATTCATAGAAATAAAATCAAAGATGCACAATTAGTATCATGTCCTGGGTGCATGGCAGTAACCTCAATTTTGGCGCTAAAGCCATTAATTGAAAATAAATTGATTGATACTGGTCATATTATTGTAGATAGTAAAATAGGCTCTTCCGGCGCGGGTTCGAATGACAGCTCGGGAACCCATCATGCAATGAGATATGGGGTGATAAGACCATACAAACCCGCAAAACACAGACACACAGGTGAAATAGAACAAGAATTAAGCATCTTATCAGGTGAGAGAATTAAAGTAAGTATGAGTCCTCATGCCGTAAATCTAGTAAGGGGAATACTAACAACAAATCATGTATTTCTTAATTCACCAATGTCAGAGCTTGAACTATGGAAGGTTTATAGAAATTCGTATAAGGAAGAACCATTCATTCGACTAATAAGAGATAAAAAGGGATTCTATAAATTCCCGGATCCAAAATTCGTTGTTGGTTCTAATTTCTGTGATGTGGGTTTCGATATGGATGAAAACACAAACCGAATAGTTGCTCTTTCAGCCTCAGATAATTTAATGAAGGGAGCTGCAGGTTCTGCCGTGCAGAACATGAATCTAATGTGTGGGTTCAGTGAAACTGATGGACTCAGGTATACACCATTAACACCGGTATGATTGTCATAAAGTTTGGTGGAAGTGTTCTCTATGAATTGCATCCATCAATAATTGATGATATTCGCCAAATTTCGCAAAAAGAGAAACTAGTGTTGGTTCATGGTGGAGGAAATGAAGTAACCAATGTCGCTACGAAGCTTGGAAAGGAACAGAAATTTATCGTTTCTCCCAGTGGTATAAGAAGTAGATTTACCGATAAGGAAACGGCTGAAATTTACACTATGGTAATGTCTGGAAAAATAAACAAAATAATAGTCAGAATGCTAGTCCAGGCAGGCATAAGAGCGGTGGGGATTTCCGGAATAGATGATAACATGTTGAAGGCAGTAAGAAAAACAAAGCTGACAGTGCTAAATGAAAAAGGGCGCAAAATGATTATTGAAGGAGGATATACGGGAAAAATAAATTCTGTTGAAACGTCTCTTTTGAACACCCTCACTGAAAGAGGCTTTGTTCCTGTGGTATCCCCTATAGCAATGAGCGAAGAATATGAATTTTTAAATGTCGATGGCGACAGGGCCGCTGCTTACATAGCCGGAAATCTAAAGGCAGATAAGGTCATTTTTTTAACTAATGTTAACGGCTTACATTTAGAAGACAAACTGGTGAAAAAACTTACCAGAGATGAGGCAAAAGAGCAGTTGCCGAAAATAGGATTTGGAATGGAAAAAAAGATATTGGCTAGCACAGAAGCCCTATTGATAGGCGCTAAAGAAGTGATAATATCGTCAGGTAAGGTATCTAACCCGATTACGTCTGCATTAAATCATACAGATTGTACGGTGATCTCGAATTGAATCTTAATGAAGACGCATTTTTGATAAATCTATATCAAAGATTTCCTGTTACTATCGATAGAGCCCAAGATGCAACAATTTGGGACACATCAGGAAAGGAATACATTGACTGTATGGGCGGATATGGGGTCGCTATCATAGGACATTGCAATAGAGATGTCATTAATGCAATAACATTGCAAATAAACAGGCTCATGGTATGCCATATGTCTACCTATAATGATAGCAGACTAGAATTTCTGTCAAAGTTAAAATCTGTAGCGCCGGATAACCTCGGGAAGATTTTCTTTAGCAATAGTGGAGCTGAATCTATAGAAGCTGCATTAAAATTCTCACGAAAATTTTCACAAAAAAATGGAGTTATTTCCATGTATGGTGGTTATCACGGGAAAACGTTTGGTGCACTGTCTGTCACGTATAACGCAAAATATCGCAAGTCGTTCAATCCTTTGTTAGATGGAGTAAAATTTGTTCCTTTTGGAGATATATCTTCTCTTACGGATGCCATAGATGAAAGTATTGGTACTGTGATCGTCGAACCAATTCAAGGAGAATCTGGGATAATTATGCCGCCAGAACATTATCTGAAGGCAGTGAGAGAAGTATGTACAGAAAAAAACTTAGTATTGATATTTGATGAAATTCAGACCGGCCTTGGACGAACAGGAAAAATGTGGGCCGGCCAAAATTGGAACGCTGTTCCTGATATAATGTGTGTAGCAAAGGGAGTGGCTTCTGGAGTTCCTGCTGGTGTGACATTTGTTAAGGAAGAAATTTCCAACTGTATGAACGTAGGAGAACATTCTTCAACCTTTGCTGGAAATCCGATTGCGTGCTCGGCAGGAAGTGCCACGATTGACACAATAATAAAAAAAGACCTGCCCTCAAGAGCCTCAGTCACAGGAAGGTATTTCAAAGATAAGCTCATTGAATTGAAGGAAAAGCATCCCATAATAAGAGATGTCAGAGGCATCGGAATGATGCTTGCCTTAGAATCACGGTTCGATATCAGAGATATATTGATGGATGGAATAAAAAATGGGCTTTTGATGTTATACTCTGGAAGAACTGTAATACGGCTACTTCCACCTTTAGTTATGAAGAAGGAGCAAGTGAGCAGAGCTGTTGAAATAATGGATGATATCTTAAGTGAAGAGGAGAAGAGGCGTAATGTCCAAAGATAATGAATTTGACCAGCGAATCTTAGAGATTTTGCGAATGGATTCTAGAAAATCATTTGTAGATATTGGAAAGGAGCTGGGATTATCGGAATCTGCAATAAGACGAAGGATTAAGAATTTAATTGATAATGGGACAATATCGAGATTTACGATTGAAGAAAATTCTAGCAAGAAAACTAGTGCAATAACTTTGCTTTCTGTCAGCTCTACAACTGACACAAATTCAGTTGCTTCTAAATTGCAAGACATCGATGGTGTTAAGGTTATTTATGAAATAACTGGACAATATGATGTAGCCGTGATTCTATCGGCAGACTCTATAAACGAAATCAATAGTAGTATTGACGAAATAAGAAGAATACAGGGTGTGTCAAATACGGATACAGTGATAATACTAAGAACGCTTACCTAGCAGTAATGTGCACAATAGCCGAAAAGATTTATATTCTATTCGAAATAATGTTTTATAGAGCATAAATGTCACTAATTTCAGATGATCCTAACCATTTTGCGAACATGTACAATAAAACAATAACGAATAAAGAGATAAGGATACTTGATTCAACACTGCGTGAAGGAGAGCAGCATCCTGGAGTTTCGTTTACAATTAAACAAAGAATACAGATTGCCTGGCTGTTAGATTCGTTTGGTGTGAACCAAATCGAAATAAGTCCAGTTGTATCGCATGACCATTTCGAAGCGACCAAGACAATTATCAGACAAGGGCTGAAGGCAGACATTTTGGCTCATGTGAGAGCCCTAAAATCAGATGTAGAAGTCGCAATTGACTGTAATGCAACATGGGTCGCAACATATATGGGAATCTCGGACATTCATCTTGCTACAAAGCTGAAAATCTCGAGAGAAGAAGCCAAAGTTAGAGCTCTTGAAGTTGCAGACTTTATAAAATCACATGGATTGAAATCTCGTTTTACAATGGAAGACGCAAGCAGAACGGATCCATTATTTCTGATTGAAATGTGCAAAGAAATGAATTCTCGAGGAATCGAAAGAATAAGCATTCCCGATACTGTAGGAATAATGCGCCCGCAAGGAATGTACAACCTCGTAAAGTTGGTACATAATAATATTGACACAAGTATTTCATCGCTAGACGTACATTGCCATAATGATGTAGGCCTTGCACTCGCTAATGCACTTGCAGGATGCGAAGCTGGAGCCAATCAAATTCACACAACCATAGATGGATTTGGTGAAAGAACTGGAATTCCATCCCTAGCCGAGACAGCGGTTGCTTTATCTGTGATTTATGGAATGCCAAATGATTTTAGATTGCACATGTTAAAAGATCTTTCAAGAACAATTGCAGATTACACACACATTGAAACACCAGAATCCAAGCCAATAGTTGGAGAAAGTGCTTATAAACACAAGGCAGGTACGCACCTAGCTGCGATTTTGCAGAATCCATCGGCATATGAAATTCTTGAACCTAATCTAGTGGGAAACAGGAGAAAAATAGTCTTTGGTGAGCTTGCAGGAAAAAATGGTGCAGCATATTTGCTTTCTCTTTTGGGACTTGAATCTTCAAAAGTTGAGGCCGAAAAAATGGCCAAAGGTTTGAAAGAATTACGTATGGGTGATATATTGGAGTTATACCTTGACGAAAGATTAGAAAGAAAAATACTTAACGATGCATTATCAAAGTAGAGGAGATAGTAATGATAAAATGTACTGAATGCGATGCAGAAATCAAAATTCCTAGTGATGCCATGGAAAACGAAATCGTGACGTGTCCTGATTGCGGGGCAAGTTATGAATTAATCAAGTCAAACGATGGGTTTACCATCAGACCTGCACAGTCTGTCGGAGAGGATTGGGGAGAGTGAAAGGGAATAACAACAATACTTCCTTTTTCATTCTTTATGACCAACTAAGATGGGAAGAAAAATCGTTAATCGAAGCTGCGAAAAAAAGAGATATCAATCTAGAGGTTATCAATTGTAGAGAAAATTCGATTGAGCTCGACAGGGATAAATCCATCTATTGTGACGACATTATCTTGCAGAGATGTGTGAGCTATTATAATAATCTGCATTCGACTGCTGCTTTTGAGGGACTGGGAGCAAAAGTGATTAACTCCCTTTATACCGCTATAATGTGCGGAAATAAATTGTTCACCCATATGGAATTGTCAAAATCAGGGATAGCCATTCCCAAAGCTTTTTGTGCATTTTCGAATCAATCTGCTATGAGTATCCTAGATAAGAACGGTTATCCAAAAGTTATCAAACCTGTAGTTGGCAGTTGGGGAAGGATGATAGCGCTATTGAAGGATAAAGAGGCAGCGGAAGCGGTAATTGAAGACAGAGAACATATGTACCCGCTATATCAAGTATTTTATTTTGAGGAGTTTGTGAAAAGACCCCCTAGAGACATTAGAAGCATAGTAGTTGGAGATAAAGTGGTTGCTGCAATCTACAGATACTCAGGAAACAATGAATGGAAAACAAACATGGCGCTTGGCGGAAAGGCAGAAGCCTGTAAAATAACCAACGAAATGGAAGATATTTGTTTAAGAGCAGCAAAGACCATGAAAGGGGAGATTTTGGGAGTAGATTTAATGGAAAGTGATGATAATGGTTTGCTTGTTCATGAAGTAAACAATACTACAGAATTCAAGAATACTGTAAGGGTTACCGAAGTTGATATTCCTTCTCTTATNATAGATCATNTTGTAAACTCGAATAAGTAATNAGCNAAATTGATCTCTTCTGCGTATGCCATTGAATTATTGAAAAAGGCTCTTGAAATATACACGCCATCGAGATCAGAAGCACAGCTTGCCAACTTAATTAAGCAAAAATGTTTGGATGATTTAGGATTTGAAAGAGTTAGTATCGATAGTGTGGGAAATGTGATAGCAACTAAAGGAAGTGGAGATCCAAAAATTCTTTTATGCGGACACATGGACACTGTACCGGGACAGATACCAGTTAGGATTGATTCGGGATATCTTTTTGGCAGAGGCGCCTCAGATGCAAAAGCTCCACTCATATCCATGCTTCTTGCGTGCTCGGAATTCAAGCAAAGGGGAACGATAATTTTTGCGGGAGTCGTAGATGAGGAAGGGAACGCTACTGGAATTAAGGAATTGGTCAAAAATAAGTTGTCCGTTGACTACGCGATTTTTGGCGAACCAAGTGGAATTAATAAGATTACTGTAGCGTATAAAGGAAGACTCGCCTTAAGACTTACCTGCGATGTCATTGACAGTGCTCATGCAAGCGCACCGTGGCTATCAAAGAATTCTATTGAAGAAGTATATGAAGTGTGGAAAATGCTTAGTAACGAAATTTCATTCAAATATAACAAGACTGATAAAAAGAGTGAATGTGTAACTCTCAGTCTCACCGAAATTTCAGGCGGTTCAAGTCATAATGTTACACCTCAAAAATGTAAGATTACCATTGACATTAGAGTACCAAACGGAGTAAAGTGCCTGGAAGTTTTGGATTCCCTGGACAAATCTATAGAGAAAATTTCTGAAATACGGAAAGTGAAAGTTACCTATCGAATTGAGGACATGACAGAACCCTTCGAAGCGGATCATTCATCACCAATAGTCAGAGCTCTTTCATTATCAATATTAGACGTTTGTAAAATACGTCCCATACTGCTCAAAAAGACAGGAACAGGGGATATGAATGTGCTTGGATATTCACTAAATATACCAGTTGTGACTTACGGACCAGGTGAACCACATGTTTCACATTCAAAGGACGAAAGAGTGGAGATACAATCGTATCTAACAAGTATAGAAATTTACAATAGGGCTCTTTTTCACACATCAAGACTACACCATAATAAGAGGGCCAGCAGTACCAAATGAATAGTTAATATGTTGTATTTGCTTGGAACCGGAATCTATGATACTTTTGAAACGAGCGATTCGATTGAAATATTGAAAAATTGTGATAGAGTGTATGTCGAGAAATTCACCTCACCGCTTTCCGGCAACTTTATCAAAATTCTCAAGTCAGCCATAGGACCCGAAAAAAAAATCGAATTTGTAAAAAGGTGGTTTGTAGAAGATGGAAGACAATTATTGGAAGAATCGAGGACTTTAAATGTTGGATTGATAAGCTATGGAGATCCGGCCATAGCAACAACCTTCACGGAATTGAGAATAAGGGCGATAAAAAATAACATACAAGTGAAAGTCCTTCATGCCGCTTCAGGTATAACTTCTATTGTGGGCGAATGCGGCTTGCAGATATACAAAATAGGAAAATCGGTTACAATAATGGAAGAAAAGCAATCGGCAGTAAGCGTATATGGTACTGTTTTTGGCAATCTAAACCTGAATTGTCATACAATTATTCTAACTGAGTATAGGCAGTGTGAAGATGGTTCAGAATTTTTCTTGAAACCAAGTCATGCCATCTCAAAATTACTCGAAGTCGAAAAGGACATTAAATATGGAATTGTTTCAGAAGACACATTCTTAATTGTAGCTTCTAGAATTGGCTGCGATGACCAAAAAATTTTCAGTGGCAGCATCAAATCCCTTTTAGCTGTTGATTACGGCAAGGGGCCTCATTCTATCATATTTCCAGCCAAGCTGCATTTTACAGAGGAGGAAGCATTAATAAATTTGACCGAGGTTTTGGACAAACCTACGGACAACACGGAGAGGCTTGAAAATATTTCCACTCAAATGATAAACAAGTACGAACCAATGATCCGAAATGAAATTAAACAATTTAGAGAATCTATTGGTTCTAAAAGTGAAAGTAAGGCCCAATTGGATTTGCTTGAAAATGCAGAATATTATTTGGATGATGCAATTCAATTCTTGAGGCAAGGAAGGATGGAGCTGGCCGTTTTGTCGGTTGGATATGCAGATGGCTTGGTTGATGCTTTAAAGCAAATATTAGAAGACAAGTAACATGGGTAGAAATCTAAATTCGAAATGCTCTACTCCCATGTGATAATTTTTAGGTGAAAATTGATAAATTTACTAAAAAATAGTAATAAGCTTTCAAGCATCCAATATAATCAGGTTGATTATTTATCATAAGTGTTGCTTTTGCCTTTTATTTATTGTCACATATCATTAGATTTCATAATTTTTTTATAAGGGTTAAGTAAACAACAGTCATGAACAATTCAAGTTATTTAGTCGCTGCCATTTTAGGTGTTTTGGCGTTTATTTTGACTGTTAATGTTGGCTTTGCACAGTTTAGTTTTAGGACAGATTTGGTGGGCGAAGCTGAAGTACCTCCCATTTTCAGCGAATCTACTGGTAGCGCTCTTATTGCTGGTAACGATAGTAGTCTCAAATATCAAATAAATGTTACATCTCTAGACAAAGTTACAGGTGTATCCCTGTACAGAGGCGATGATTCAGAAAATGGACAAGTACTTGTATCATTATTAAATTCAACACAACCATCAGGATTAGTTGAAGGTATGCTGGTAGAAGGAACTATAAATTCTTCGAGTATTTTGGCCCCACTAGCCAACCTGACTACTAATGTAACATTGAATTTGCCAGCTCCTGGAAATATGACTAATCTGACATCAGCTGTACCAGCTCCTGGAAATATGACTAATCTGACATCAGCTGTACCAGCTCCTGGAAATATGACTAATCTGACATCAGCTTCTGGAAATATGACAGCTCTTGGAAATATGACTAATCTAACATCGGGTTTTGGAAATATGACTAATCTAACATCAGCTCCTGGAAATATGACATCACCAGCTGCCCCGGTTAGTAAATTGGAAGCATTGATTGACTTGATTAATCAAAATATGACGTATATCAATATTCATACTTCCCAATTCCCGGAAGGAGAGCTGAGAGGTACCCTCAAACCAACGAATTCAACGGGTTAAGCGGGCCTTAATCATAATTTTTTCAAACCCTGTTGAATATCGCCTCACATTGGTTCAGCAGAACAAAAGGATTTAAGATAACTTTGTATATTTTATTATAATGTCTTTTTTTCAAAATGATATAAGAACTGTTTTTTCCACCAAGAAACCTCCTAGCCTACAATCTCCGATTTTAATCTGTGGATTTCCTGGAAGTGGATATGTAGGAAAAATTGCTGTAGATCATGTCATAAGTGAACTACAGACCGAACACTTGGCAGATATTTATTCATCCTCTTTTCCTCCGCAGGTCATGATAAAGAATAGCGGTACCGTTGAACTCATGAAAAATATAATTTATTATGTCCAAGGTAAAGGCAATAGTCATGATTTTTTATTTCTCACTGGAGATGCGCAACCAGTAAGTTCTAAAGTGGAATATCTACTGGGAGAAGAAATAATAAAAGTCGCCAAAAGCTTTGGCGTTAAGCAAATTATTACTCTTGGAGCGTACATAACAGGTATGTTTGTCGATTCTCCAAGAATATTTGGCGTTGCGACAGAGGACGACGGGATAAAACTACTTAATTCATTTGATGTATTAAAAATAGATAATGGCAGTATCTCTGGAATGAACGGTATTCTACTTGGTATCGCTAAAATAAATAACCTAAATGGAATTAGTTTACTGGGGGAAACATCAGGTTATGTTGTGGATGCAAATGCGTCAAAACATCTCCTCAAAAAATTACTAGCAGTAGTTGGACTTGAGGTTAATATGGAAAATTTGGATAGAAAAGCAAAGGACACTATTATGTTAATAAAAAGTATTGAACAGAGAATGGGTGACAAAAATGCTCAAAGTGATGATGTTCAGCAAATGGTTCAAAAGAAGCAACCAGAAATTGGATATATAAGTTAATTTGGATTAAATCTGTTACTCGTTATTGATACTAAATTAGGATTGTACGTAAACTAAAGTTTTACGAGCTTTCCATAACGCCCAATATTTAGGCTATTTTCTCCCCTAAATGATTGAGTATATCCATTCTCAATCGTGACTTCATCTCCTTCTGTTACCATATTTATTTGGTCATTCCATAATGATAGCTTGATACTTCCACTCTCATCCGAAAGAACTGCATCTGCGACTTGCGCTGTTTCGCCATTTCTTAAATTTACGGTTCTCGGTTCTTTGATTGAATCTATCTTACCTTTTACATTAATCCCTCGCATTCCAGCATGCAACTGATTTATCTTAGTTTCCATCGCCATTTACCAATTACCATCCTTATTCTAATAATAAAGTTTCTGTATTTTCCAGATTCCTGAGAGCTTTCTATTGTGACATTCTTACCAGTAAAGGTGAAATAAGGATAGCAGATTGTCAGTGTTATGGAGGGATAGCGAAGCATGGCCAACCGCGCAGGACTCAAGATGAAATTGCGACCATGAGGGATCCCGTCCCTTAGGGGTTCGTGGGTTCGAATCCCACTCCCTCCATACTAGTCTTAACACATTATTCGGAACTTTAATTAACAATTGAATATCTTTTCATTTTTGGTTTATGACATCGGAACTAAGAGATTATGATATTATCGTAGCTGGGGGAGGATTAGCCGGTATGATAGTTGCATCTTCCGCTGCTTATTATTCAAAACAATCTCTTAAGATCCTAGTTGTAGATAGAAATGCATCACCACAGATAGGTAAGAAGACAATATCAGGATGGGTGTGCGGTGACGCTGTCGGAAAAAATAGTGTAGATTACATGACATCAAGGATAGGAATAAAGTGGGAGAATCCAGAAATTGAACATCCAGTTAAGGGAGTTATAGCGTTCTCACCAGACCATGAAACATCAATATCGTTTGACGGTGAAGGATATATTCTCAATAGAAAAGTTTTGCCACAAAAGCAACTCAATGATGCACTTAATGTAGGCATAGAAATTAAATATAATTTAGCATTAAGAAATGTGCTAACCGATAATGGCATTGTTATTGGGGTAGAGGGTGAGGATTTAGAAACAAAATCCCTGTTTAAAAAGACGTGTAAAATCGTGGTAGACTGCACAGGAGTTACTTCTGTTCTACGAACAAATCTTCCAATAAATTCACATATTCAAAAGAAGATTAACAGGGATGACCTAGAAGCAACTGGAAGATACATATATAATTTTGAAAATCAAGCAGAAGATAACACGTTTTTTGATCCCGATTATTGTCTAATCCACTTGGATCAGAATATTGCCCCTGGCGGATATGCATGGGTGTTCCCCAAGGGAAAAAGTAAAGTCAACATAGGTCTTGGAGTTCAACAGAAAGCCATGGAAGAACATAACAGAAAACAGGGACAACGTAAAGATTTGAAGACAAAGATAGATGACTACGTTAGGATGAATCCCGTGATAAAAAATCCACAAATAGCTGATGGTGAATCTGATGATGGGAATAGCTGGGGAACGTGGCAAGTTTCGGTCAGACGACAGAACGATTGCTTGGTGGCCAATGGATACATGTTGGTTGGTGACTCTGCGTGGATGCCAAAGCCACTAGATGCCGGAGGNATCGGTCCGGCAATAATAGCAGCCACGATCGCAGGAAAAGANGCAGTGCAATCGATACANGCCAATGATTATTCAGAAGAATCACTTTGGCAGTACAATNTGGATTTTGTTGATGCTTATGGGTACAAGACAGCAGGTCTTGAAGTTTTTAGAAGACTCCTACAGAAGTTATCAAACGATCAAATTAACTTTGGGATGAAACACTTTCTTTCAAAATTAGATATCGAAAATATAACGAATGGAGAGCATCCTGAATTTGGTATGGTGGATAAGCTCAACATGTTTATTCATGGAGCCATCAATAAAAGATTAGCAGAAGATCTTAAGCATACTGCGGATGTAAACAAAAAATTGGTCGTTCATTATCATAATTATCCCAAAGAGCCGAATGACTTTCCAGAGTGGCAAAAAGACCTGAGCAAATTAATGTCAGATGCATTCGTAAAATTAGGATGTGCGTAATCGTTACTATTATTTGGAATGTTCTAAACTCATAAGCTTTCTTTCGAATTCCTGTATTCTTTCGATCATGACCGTTCTGCGCTTTTCTTCGGTTATTATTGCCCTAACATTTTCTATCAACAATCGTGAAATATCCAATTTTTTTCTTAATCCGGGCATAAGGTTATCGTAAACAGCTAGTGGATATATAGTACCATAGATCCTGTCCATTAACTCAAACAAAGTATTTACGTTCGATATGCCCTCTGACCTAATCTTATCGATAATCATACGCTTAATTTCACCGATGCAATCTAGGAGTCCCATGACATATGAGATATCGTATACTTCCAGCGACCTCATACTTGGTATTACATTATCTTCAATTATTGAAAAAAGACAACAAGCCTCCACGTACTCTTGCTCCGCTACATACAAATATTTTTGAAGATCATCTTTACCCAATTCCCTAAATTGCTGCAACAATCTCTTTGCCTTTTCAATATTCTCAATTGAATCACTTTTTTTGTGAGCGTGCATCGATACTATTGCTTTGCTGCAAAGGATCGTCGCGTCTCGTGTTCCCTTGATAATTGTATTCCTTCTTTCCTCTATATCTTTGAATTTTTTATTGATTTCCTCTACATCAGATTGAACATGTGATAGCATTAACAAACATGTTGTTTGCCAATATATTTATTAATTATTTGAAGTCGACAAATTCTATACGATAGACAAAATTAGTATAGTATTTCAAGACGTATTTGTTCAAAAATTTCATTCTTTCTGAATTAAATACTAGTGTGTGGAATGCAAGATATCTTGGTGTATCAAGCACAAACCTATCAGACTATGATACCTAGTAAGAAGAAAACTATTCAGGAAGACGNGGTACAATTTTACACCAAATTAAACAGGATTAGAAGAAATAGAGGATATAGTTTTGAACATGTACTTGTCCAAAAACTGAATAATAATTATCCTTGGAGAGCAAGACGTTTGGGAGGATCTAGCGCAAACTTGCCAGATATTATAGCCGTAAATAACAAGGAATCAATATTCCTGTCAATTGAAGCCAAATCTGGAACTGCAGATAGTCTTTATGTTCCTTCGGATCAAATCCAAAGATGTTTTCAAATAAGAGATATGTTCCGGGTTTACAAAACTGCTCATGTAGTTTTGGCATTCAAATTTATGCAAAAAAGAAGAATTAGAGAAGAAGGCAAAACACTTTACATTCACAGAAAGTTGCAAGAATATTATAAAATAGCAGACAAATATTCTAGAATGAGAGAATTACCAGTCATAAAATGTACCTACGACGGAAATACTTATGAAATCAGGAACAGCGAGACAAGGAAATGTAACCTGAAAAACTATATTATGCCTTTTTGACACATATTTAATAGCTCATAATTTTTATTTCTCGATTATTGAATTAACAAACAATGGTAGCAAGAGAGCAATCAATTAGTTCTGAGCAGATGTACCATATTGAGGATAATGGATTTGCTATTTTTGGTATGAAAAAAGTATTGATGATGGAAAACGCAGGACACGGTCTTGCAGATTTTATCTTTTCCAAAAAGGGGCCAGAGTTTGCAGGCAAAAAAATCGTATCGTTTTGTGGAACAGGTAATAATGGAGGAGATGCTATGGTTGCCTCAAGGCACCTTTCAGGCTACCAGGGTGCAGAGGTTATCATCGTGCTTATTGGTGATTCCAAAAATATAAAGACTGAAGAAACAATTGCGAACTGGTCAATAATAAGAAATATGAAGTCAATAAAAATCATTGAAGGAAATGATGTATTAGAATTGGCGAAAAAGGAGTTGTTAAACTCTAACATAATTATTGATGGGATTTTTGGTACAGGGGTAAAAGGAGAAATAAGGGATCCTTTTTCGACAGCAATTGATTTGATAAACGATTCTAAAGCATATGTTGTTTCTGTTGATATCCCTTCCGGGCTCAATCCAAATGATGGAAGTTTTCATGAGAAATGTGTCAAAGCTGATGCTACCGTTACTTTTCATCGAATCAAAAATGGTTTAACTAGAAATAAAGAACATACAGGCGAGCTTCATCTTGAGAAAATTGGAATTCCAATTGAAGCTGAGCAGGGTGTACTGGTATGAAAATAGCTCAGATTCAAGTAGGCAATATGCAGAATTTTTCATACGTTACTTTTGATGAAAAAAATAACATTGGTGCCATCATTGATCCTTCCTGGGATCTTGAAAAAATCCTAGACTTCTTGGACAAAAACAAGATTTCTGCAAAATATATAATAAATACACATACACATTTTGATCATGTTCTAGGGAACGATCAAATTGCCGAAATTACAAGAGCTCAAATTATTCAGCACGAAAAGTCAACGAATAGAAAAGATAAATCGGTGCATGATGGAGAGATCATTAGAATCGGAGATGTACGGCTAGAGGTTATGTATACACCAGGTCATTCTGAAGACAGCATATGCCTTATTGCGAATAAAGAAGCCATTATTACAGGTGATACTCTCTTCGTAGGTAACACTGGCAGGGTTGACCTTCCCGGAAGCAGTCCTGATAAGATGTACGACAGCCTATCCAAAGTGGCAAGTTTAGATGGTTCATTAGTAGTGTATCCTGGGCACAATTACGGCATTACACCAACATCAACAATTCTCAAGGAAAGGACAAATAATCCGATGCTAAATTTCAAGACTAAAGAAGCCTTCTTAAAGTATATGGTCAACGAGGGTTAATAAATGTCTGATCTATTTGACATAACTTGTTCTCAAAAAAGTAACATAACTGAAAAGTTTCGTACCAGAAACCCCATTTTTGTGTGCGTTATCTCATATACTGAGACTAGTCAGGTTCCAGGAATAACTTTTGCAGGAGCAAATCCAGATTTAATTAAATACACGCCAGCAGCAGACTCCGAGTTTCTGTATCACGGGAAATGCTTTTCGATTCCAGGAGTGCCTGCAACTCCGGATGGAATTCCAACACCCGCGCTGTTAACTAGAACAGCGCTTCTAATGGGTAAAATACCATGTTTGGTAGTGGATTCGGGATCGAAAATTAAGCCCAAGATTCCACATATTTCATTTGGAATTACCCATGGCAGAAATATCCAGTATGAACCTGCGTTAGAACTATTTGAAACTCATCAGGCTTTTGAATATGGCAAATTACTGGGACAGCAATTATCGATGTCAAATGATTTGGTTGTGGTAGGTGAAAGTATTCCAGGTGGAACAACAACTGGACTTGGTGTATTGACAGGTCTTGGAATTGACGCAAATTACAAAATGAGCAGTAGTATGCCAGTAAACCCACATGACTTAAAGATACATGTTGTAAGGCAAGCAATAAAGAATCAAAAAATTCCAGATTTGCAAGATCCGTTCAAAATAGTATCTTTATTAGGCGACCCAATGATACCGGCAGTAGCTGGAATTGCAACAGGTGTAATGCAATCTGGTTCCAAGTTGATGCTTGCTGGGGGAACACAGATGGCTGCAGTCCTTGCGTTCATGCACGCCATCAAGTTGACATTAAAGAACATTTGCTTGGGAACAACTTCATATGTCACTGACGATAAAAATTCAGACCTGGAATTTCTCGCAAAAACAATTTGTCCAGATGTTCCCATAATGTCAGTTGATCCAGGTTTAGATAGGTCAACCAAAAATGGCCTAANAATGTATGACAANGGTGTTGTAAAGGAAGGAGTGGGCTCTGGAGGTGCCNTAATCACTATNCTATTGAAATCTAANGGATCTCTTAACAAGGATACTTTTTTGAGAAATATTGAAAAAGAGTATGAAAGAAATATTGAAAAACTTATGGTCTGAAAGTATTTGATTTCACAGTGGATTATGGCACTGATTATTTTACAGTGACAGATTTTGCAAGGTTACGCGGATAATCAGGATTTGCATTGTTGCATATTGAAAGATAGTAAGCCAAAAGCTGTAGTGGAATAACTTCGATTAGAGGATATAGAAACTCACTTATCGTAGGGATGATAATTTGGTAGTCATACACATCGTTCCTCTTGTTTGATATTCCAACAATTTTTGCACCTCTTGATTTTATGGTATGTATGTTTGATAGAGTGTCGGTATAAGTAGAATCGTTGGGATGTATGACTATGACAATGCTGTTATTATCTATAAGTGCTAAAGCTCCATGCTTTAATTCTCCTGCAGCCATACCCTCGGCATGTATGTAAGAGAGCTCCTTGATTTTCAATGCTCCTTCTAAGCTGACAGGAAAATGAAAAGATCGGCCCAATATGTAAATATCCTTTGAATCTTTTATCTGATTTGCGACCCTTTCAATCTGTGAATCTAATTCAAGAACCCCACTAACAGACTTTGTCAAAATCTCTTTACTGTCAGATATGCCGTTTGATTTCCGACCAATTATGTCTGCAACGTAATACAATAAAGCAATTTGACTTGTAAAACTCTTGGTTGCCGCAACTCCTATTTCGGGACCACAGTTTACTTCAAGATAAGAATCACTCAGTCTCGCAAGTGAGGAGGTGGGGATATTAACTATCGATAGAACTTTGGCGCCCGAGTCCTTGGCCGCTTTTACAGATTCCATTACATCTGCGGTTTCTCCACTTTGGGAGATCGCCAATAAAACTGAATTTTCGTCCAACATATCTGATGAATACTGGAATTCGCTTGACATGATTGTTTCAACATGAAACTTTGATTTAGAAAAGATTTGCTTTGCGAGTAATGCAGAATGGTAACTTGTTCCACTGCCGGTAATAAAGATATTTTTTGCCTCTGTAATAATATTGCAAAATTTTTCTAAATTTTTCTTGTCTTGATCCAAGCTCTTTACTATTGTTTGTTGCTGTTCGTGAATTTCTTTCAATGTGTAATGAGAATACTTTCCTTTATCGGCGTCCCCCAACTCCCAAGCAACCTGTGTTATCTTTCTTGAAATTTTGTCTCCATCGAAATTGAAAAAGGAAATGTCACTATCGTTAATTACGACTATATCTCGATTATCCAAAAATATTGCCTTATCGGTGTGATTCAAGAATCCTAGAATATCACTAGAAAGAAAATAGTCATCGTTACCAACTCCCACTATTAGTGGTTCATCATATCTTGCGCCACATAAGGTTGACGAGTTAAACACCGCAACAAATGCAAAAGAACCCACTAGTCGCTTGCATGTAAATATCATAGATAATCGGATATCTCTGGTTATCTCAAAATATTCCTCCAAGAGATGAGCAATTACTTCACTGTCAGTTTCACTCTTGAACTTATGACCTGATCTGCTGAGTTCTTCTTTCAGCTCACCATAATTTTCTATTATACCGTTGTGCACTACAGCAATTGTGGAATTACATGCAAGGTGGGGATGTGCATTATGATCAACGATGCCTCCGTGCGTTGCCCATCTTGTGTGTCCTATGCCTAATTTACCTGGTAACTCATCAAGCTTTAGGGATTTATTGACTTCCGCAACTTTACCTACTCCCTTACGTGTCAAGAGTTTTCCGGACATAATAGTCGCAATACCCACGCTATCATATCCTCTATACTCCATTTTTTTAAGACCTTCAATTAATACGGAAGAAGCTTGCTCATTGCCTTTGTATCCAATTATTGAACACATAATACTATTCTACAATTTACATTACCTTAAAATAATTATTAATATGACAAGTTACCACTACAAAAAAAATTATAACGCTTTTGGGAAAACTGGATTCAACTCAAGGGAGATAAAAATTTCAATAGATTATGCGTTTTAATACACCGGACAATGTTAATATATAATAGTAGATCAAATGATGGTTGATGAAAAAAAAGAGCCTGGTATATTCTGCTGATGAAAATACATTCGCAAAGGAAATTTCAATTTTAGAAAAACCTGGCGAAATGCGTATTCTATCAAATCCCATAGCATGGAAAATCATCAATCTTCTGTCAGGTCATCCAATGTATTCAGCACAAATAGCAAAGGAACTGAAAATATACGAGCAGAGTGCATACTACTACATAAGAAAACTTTTGGCAATAAAGGCAATTGGACAAGTAGAGACTTCCTTTGTAAGAGGAGGAACTGCGAAACTCTACAAGACAGAATATCCTGCTTTTGGAATCGAAATGAGTTGGGGAGAGAGGAAATTTGAAAAGGCAAGAAATGATACTGTGAGCCATCATGTTAGTACGTTCTTTCAAGACTTTATAGACGACAGTTCCTTCAATGGTACCATAGTTGTGGGCGCTCCTGAGCCGCATGGTCCTTATCGATCTTCTGCCAGGGATGGCCACTACGCAACACAACT
>Ga0065707_10081717_pt1 | contig 68156 bp, 56 predicted proteins | sample SwiRhicommuniRL3_FD_59094 | JGI IMG/M metagenome (GOLD analysis project Ga0065707, IMG submission 59094) | Switchgrass rhizosphere bacterial communities from Rose Lake, Michigan, USA - RL3 v2 (version 2) | ecosystem: Host-associated > Plants > Roots > Rhizosphere > Soil | place: East Lansing...
ACGCACCGAGGAAGCCTTGCGCGAAGCCGACATCGCCCTGTCCGTGGCAAAGCGGCACGACACGGCAACCGCTGTCGCCTATCAGCCTGCGATGGCCGGCAGCGCCGCGACCCTGGTGAGTCTCGAAGCCGATCTGCACCTTGCACTCCAGCGACGCGAGTTGCATCTGCTGTTCCAACCGGTCATCGATCTGCATACCCATCGAGCCGCGGGCGCCGAAGCGCTGCTGCGATGGCACCATCCAGTGGAAGGCGTACTGACACCGGACAAATTCCTGGGCGTAGCCGAAGAAGCAGGGCTGATCGTGCCCATCACGCGCTGGACCATTGCCCACGTCTGTACGCTTGCGGCGGAGTGGCGCAGACGCCTGCCGCAGGACCAGAGTTTCTATTTCAGCATCAACCTTTCCGCCGCCTCGCTGCGCGACCCTGAGCTGGGTGCGTATGTCGCGGCCGTGCTGAAGGAAACGGGGACGCCGCCCAGCGCGCTGAAGTTCGAACTCACGGAAGGCGGCCTGATAAGCAATCCCGGCGCGATGCGCGAAGTCCTCGACGGCCTGCACAACCTCGGCGTGGAAATGATGCTCGACGACTTCGGCACCGGCTACTCCTCGCTGAGCTACCTGCAACTGTTCCCCTTCGACTACGTCAAGATCGATCGGCCCTTCGTCGACCGCGCTGGCTCCGAACGCACCAACAGCGCCGTCGCCGCAGCCATCGTGCAGATGGCCACCAGCCTTGGCCTGAAGTCGATTGCCGAGATCGTGGAGACGAATGCAGCGGCGCAGGACCTGGAGCGCATGGGCTGCGATTACGCGCAGGGATATTTCTATTGCGGACCGGTCGAGGCCGAAGAAGCCTTCCTGGTACTACAGCGCGGCGTGGATGCATCTCCACGCAGAGTCCCGCCGGCCCCAGCCGCAACGCCCCGCTCCCAGAGGGACACTTCGGCTACGCTGATATCGGATGGCACCATCGAGATACCGGACAATACGCTGGTCATTCCGGAGAAGACGATGCGGTTGCCGGCGGTAACGGCAGGCGCACATGTCGACGAAGACGACACCTAGGAGCCTTCAACCGGCCTTGCCCGCGTCTCGCTTCTTCGCGCGCCGCTTGCTGACTTCCTCCCGATAAGAAGAACCGACTTCTCGCACATCGGTATCGGACTTGCCCTGGCGCAAGTCCTCCCTCGCCCGTTTGGCAAGGTCGCGATAATCGCTGCAGATGCTCTCGAGTTCATCTTCTTCGAGTTCCTCCAAGTCGAGCAGCGCCAGGTGTGCGCCTTCGATCGAGCGGATCAACTCATCGAGCTTCACCTGGATCGCCTGCGAATCGCGGTTCTGGGTGTTCTGGATGAGAAACACCATCAGAAACGTGATGATGGTGGTGCCGGTATTGATGACCAGCTGCCAGGTGTCGCTGAAACCGAAGAGCGGGCCGCTGACAGCCCAGATCACGATGATGGCAAGGGCGGCGCAGAAGGTAGCCGGATGGCCGGCGGTGCGGGAAATCGCTTTCGCGAATCGCGTGAACCAGGATCCACCGCCCTGAGCGATCAACTCTGTTGAACTAGCGGACATAGGAAGCACTCCACTGATCAGTCGACTATTACCGACGGTGCAACGACGGCATTGCCGGTGGAGTTCCGAGCCCCTACAGCAACTGGAAGACCCGGATGATGGCCGCGCCAGCCTGCCTCTCTGCCAGGCCGATGAAGATCGATCGGTTCAGCCATTCATGTCCAGCTGTGGCTGGCCGCTCGATGCGACCGCAGCCATTGCCTCACTGGCCATTGCCGCAGCGATAGTAGCCGCTGCCGCGCTCACAATCTGTCGGCGTGTCGCCATGATGATTCCCTTCACGCGGCGGCGAGCGGACGACGCGCGTACAGCCCGAAGCTGAGAATGATTGCATAGCATAAGCCCGGCACGATCAATGCTGCCTTCAGTCCCATCAGGTCGGCAGCATGTCCCGTGATCAACGGCACGATGGCGCCGCCGACGATGGCCACGCAAATGACTCCCGACCCTTCAGCGGCGCGACGTCCCAGCCCTTCGGATGCCAGCGAGAAGATGGTCGGGAACATGATCGAGTTGAACAGCCCGACGGCCAGCAGCGAATAGCCGGACACCGCGCCGCTCGTGTGCGAGGAAACGAACAACAGAGCGATCACCGCCGCTCCCGCACACGCCAGCACTTTTCCAGGAGAGAAAATGCGCAGCAGATACGCTCCGATGAAGCGTCCCACCATGGCGCCGCCCCAGTACAACGGCACGTTCTTGCCGGCCGCCTGCTCCGCCAGGCCCATCACCGAGGATTGCATCAGGTAGTTCACGATGACGGAACCGATCGCCACTTCGGCGCCGACGTAAAGAAATATGCACAGGGCGCCGAACCCGAAGCGCGGTTGACGCAAAAGGCCGAACGCACGGAGCGCGTTGCCGGGCTCCGGCGGTGTTTCGACGAGCCGATTGCGCCAGGTCCAGACGGCAGCCGCAACGATCACCAGCGCAATCGCCAAGCCGACATAAGCACGGGACACCACGTGGGTCTCGGTGGCGCGGAAGGCATCCAGGGCTGCTGCGCTCAAAGTTGACTGGTCCACGGTGGCGAGCGAACCGAGAATCAGGATCGAGCCGACATAAGGAAAGACCGTCGTGCCGAGCGAATTGAACGCCTGGGCAAACGTCAGCCGGCTGTGCGCCGTGGCGGGCGCACCGAGCATGGAAATCAGCGGATTGGCCACCACCTGCACGATGGTGATGCCGGCGGCCAGGATGAACAGGGCCAGCAGAAAGGTGATGAACATTCCCGAGGAGGATGCCGGCACGAACAGCAGGCAACCGGCGGTCATGGTCAACAATCCGACCACTGCGGTACGCATATAGCCGATACGGCGCACGATGGCCGCACCGGGAATCGAGACGATGAAATAGGCGGCGAAGAAAGCCGATTGCACCAGCATCGCCTCGGCGTAGGACAGCGTGAACAGTTCCTTCAGCTTGGGAATGAGCACGTCGTTGAGGCTGGTGATACCCCCGAAAATGAAGAACAGCGCGAACACGAAGATTCGCAGTTCGGGAGCGTTGACCGATTCGCCTCCCTGGACGGCCGTGGACACGGGCACAGCCGACGATGTATCCGGTGACATGCTTCTGCTTCCCCCTGAGGATCGGATTGTCGGCGCACGTTACCTGAGTGCGGGCGTCCAGGCGAGCCTGGACGCGTTCAATTGATATCGCGGGGGGAGGCGAATGGATAGCTGGGGAGATGTCATCCCCAATCCTCATCCTGAAGCAAAGCGGTCCGAAGATGAAGAATGGGGATGACCAACGGGAATGGTCTGGACCATGACCAACGGGAATGGTCTGGACCATGGCCAACGGGAATACCGCGGTACGCAGCACGCTGCCGCGAGCAGTGTCCCCAGAGCAGTGCCCAGCAATGATCCCGAGGCTTCAGGCTCCTTCTTTTTCGTGCAGATCGTGCGCCATGCCTTTGTGCTCACGCAGCTTCGGCAAGGTCGACACTGCGAACTGCTTCAGATCGCCCGTTACCGCGGTGTTCTGGGAGGCGGACTCGAACAGGGCCACTGCTTTCTCATGGCCTTTCGCCATCTCCATGCCATAGGCCTGGTCGAAGTCCTTGCCCTTCAGAGCGGCGAGCTTCGACTTGACGGCCGCATGCTCCGAATCGAGCGCGGTCGGCAGGGTCAGGTTGTCCTTGGCTGCAATGCTCTTCAACTTCGCGGAAGTGGCGGTGTGATCCTTCACCATCTGTTCGGCGAACTTCTTCACCGATGCATCCTGGCTGTTCTTCATGGCGAGCTGCCCCAGCTCGATCTCCGCCATATCGGTCGTGGCGGCCTGGGTCACGAAGGATTGCGAAGTCACCGGCATGGCGGCGCCTTTGTCCTTGGACATGGTGCCCGACATATCGCGATGATCGCCGGATCCGGACTTGCTCATCGGTGCAGTATCGGTGGCAGTCGCAGGTGAACGCGTCGAGCCGGGCTCGGGAGTCTGGGCCATCGTGCTCATCGCGACCGGGAGGCTCAGCGCCAGCGTCGAGATTGCCAGCAGCTGGTAACGTTTGGTTGACATGTCATCTCCTTTGAATCGAGTGGAACAGTGACATGCAAAGTCGTCGCGCCACTGGTTGGTTCCCTCATCGGGACACGTCATGGAAACGCGATCGGCCGCAGAACTTTTACCGACACCGACAGCGCAAGACCTTCCAGCGGGCTTGCGCTTGCAATTGCGGAAGCGGCGATCGGCAGATCACGGCATTCACGCTACTCCCAGACTGCTGCCACGCCGGTGCGGCTTCTCTCCATCCAGGTGCAGGTAGTTCGGATCGAACATCGCCACGGTCTGCAGCGCCTTGAAGTCGTGGATCACGAGCGACTTGCCTTGAATCGAAACGAGCCGCGCGTGTCGCAGCTCACGCAAAGTGCGGTTCACATGAACAGTCGACAGCGCGAGCGTGTCGGCAAGCTCGGATTGTGTCAGCGGCTGCTCGCAGCTGTTGCCGTCGGTCAATCCCACCGCCTGCATTCGCGTATACATTTCGCAGAACAGATGCGACAGACGTTCTAGTGCAGTGCGCTGGCCGACATTGATCAGCCATTCACGGGCAATCGACTCCTCTACCATCGTCGCCCACCACAGTGCCCGGGTCAGCCGCGGATGCATTTCGGTGAGCTCCATGGCCGCCTCTCGCGCCATGATTCCGATTTTTACCGGCGTGATCGCGCTGATCGAATGATCCATTCGCCGCAGCAGGAACACCCGCACGTCGCAGATATCGCCGGGCAGCAGGAAGCCGATGATCTGCCGGCGTCCGTCCGGCAGCAGTTTCTGGCGACTGGCGAAGCCCGCAAGCACGACGTTGACAGAGGCTGAAGGATCGCCTTCGCGGACAATGTCTTCGTGTGCCCCGAACGATTTCACCTGGCCGATGGCCGTGCCCAGGGTCGACTTCTCCGCGTCGGTCAACGGCGCGAAGCGTTCGAGTTTGCGGATCAGGCAGGCAATGAGCGCGTCGTGCATTGGCGAGCGCCCCCCTCAATGTGCGACGGACGGGGCCGGTCGATGCGTTGCGGCCTTCACCGCCTGCAGCAGGGCCGCGAGATCGATCGGTTTCTCCAGCCAGACGCACGGTACGAGCGACCCCGGCAGCATGCTGGCATCGTAACCGGATGCGAAAATCAACGGCACGTCGCGACGTTTCAGTTCTACGGCGAGATCGAAAGAGATCTCGCCGTGCAGGTTGACGTCCAGCACGACGCAGTCGACTTGCGACTGGCGCAATAGCTGTATTCCCCGATCCAGATCGGGCGCCGGTCCGACCACCTCTGCGTCGCAGCGGCGCAACGTGGAGCAGATTTCATCCGCGATGAAATAATCGTCCTCGATGACCAGCACGCGGGAACCGTTCAGGTCGATCGCCGGCGCCAGGGACTGATTTCTCGCCATGTCTATGGACCTGGCGCGGTCGCGAAGGCAACGGGAGTATTCGTGGTGCGTGCATTGAGCGGCAGGTCGACAGTGCAGCGCAATCCACCCGGCGTGAGTTCGAAGCGAGTGAATGCGTCCAACTCGTACGGTAGCGTGTTCTCTATCAGCTCCCGCCCGAATCCGCGATGGCGCGGGGCGGCCGAAGCGATCCGCACGCCGCTTTCCAGCCAGCGGAACTGCATGCACGCTGCATCCCGGCTCGATCCGGTGCTCCATTCGATGCTGGTGCGGCCGCCGTGGCCGGATAACGCACCGTACTTCAGCGAATTCGTGGCCAGCTCATGCAAGGCGAGCGCCATGGTCTCGGCGGCCTTGGCGCGCAGGCGGATCGAAGGACCCGCGATATCCACCTGTTCGTCGCGGACTGCATTCGCCCGCAGTTCCGTTCGCACCAGGTCTTCTATTTCGACCCCCGCCGTACCGGCGACATTGAGCGTTGCCTGCGTGCGTGAGAGCGCACCGATACGTGCTTCCAGGTGTAGTGCGAAGTCTTCGGGCGACTCCGCCGATTGCATGGTACGGCGAACGATGGAACGCACGAAGGACAGCACGTTCCTGAAACGATGCTGGGATTCGACAGTCTCCTGGCGACTGCGTTCGAGGACCCTCGCGGCGTCCTCGACATCTTGGAGTCGTCGCAGGGCCAGGGCGGCAGCGGCCGACAGGACACACAACGCATCACGCTCGAGCAAGACGCCAGTAGAACCGCAGAGCTGCTCCGTCACCAGCGCCACAGCCTGCCTGGTTGCCTCACGGGAGTCTGCTCGCTCGAGACTGAAGAGCGCAGACGCGAGCTTGGCATTGCTCGATTCGGGCGAGTCCATGGCTCAATAGTCTCCCGGCAACGACCCGCTTGCAACTTGGAACGAGAGCGGCCGTGCAGCGCTTCGCCACGCCGCGGTTTCTTCCCGCCAAAGGTCAAATCTCAGACGCAGATTAACTTACGTAAATGCGGCCTGCGTCGATCGGGCAGTAGCGTCCGTGCTTCGACCATAGGTGCTGCCACCGTCAAAGTGCACTGGAGGGGGATATGTATGCACTGAAGATTACTCATGGGGCACTCACGATCCGTCCCTGCGAAGCCTCAGGCTGCGAGATCTGGTTGAACGACGTCTGCATTCACTCGTGCGACTCCGCCAGCGAGGCCGCAAAGTTAGTGGCGCAGCGGAGCACCGGGTACGACGAGATCGACCGCGACGACAGCTTGCTCCCATCCGACATCGAGGGCTGGCGCTGGATCTCGGTTATCGGCCTGGCGCGCCTGGATTCGCTGGTGAATACGTCTTCGGTCAGTTGAATCGGGACGGCGCAGCGTCGTATCGGCACTTTTCCTGCAGCGGCTAATCGACCCTCTGCATCCACCTGGACGGACTGGCACACATGAAATCGTCCGCCGCTGTTTGGGCCATTGTCCTCGCCGCAGGCGAGGGTTCGCGCCTGCGCTCGCTCACGACGCAGCAGAACGGCGATTCGGTGCCGAAACAGTTCTGTTCGCTGCGCGGCGGCCCGACCTTGCTGGACGATGCGATGGAGCGGGCAGCGAAAGTCGTGCCGCAGCGGCGCATCTGCCCCATCGTGGCTGCCCAACATCAGTCGCGGTGGCGGCCACTGATAGAGCGGGTGCCTGCCGGCAACATTATCGTCCAGCCAGCCAATCGCGGCACCGGGATAGGCATCCTCTATGCCGTGATGTATATACTCGCCCGCGACCCTCGTGCACACATCGTGCTATTTCCCGCAGATCATTTCGTGCAGGAAGAGACGCTGCTGGAAAGTGCACTTCGCGAGGCGATCGATAGCGTCCAGCGCAATCCGCACTCGCCGGTCCTGCTGGGCCTGGAGCCGGACGAGGCCGACGCCGACCTTGGCTACATCGTCCCGGGCGAACCCGATTCCGAGGGAGGCTACCGGGTGCAGCGGTTCGTAGAGAAGCCGCCGCGAAATGTGGCAGCGCAACTCGTTGCACAGGGCGCACTGTGGAACACGTTCATCATTGCCGCTGCCGGTCAGTCGTTGCTCGACGCGTTCTTCGCACAGCGCTTTCCTCTCGTCATGGCGCAGATCCAGAAGTTCCTGGACCGGACCACCCGGGACGGCCGGACTACGTCCCTCGCCTGGTCCGACCTCGTCTCGATCTACCGGACGTTTCCCGTCATCGACTTTTCCAGAGACATCCTGGCGGCACGCGAATCGCAGTGGCGCGTAGTGAAAGTCCCGTTTTGCGGATGGAGCGATCTAGGCACGCCGCAGCGCCTGGCCGCCACCCTGGACCGCATGCATGCAAATCGCGCGGCGGCGCTGGACGCGGACGAGACAGAAGACACGGGGACGATCAATCTCGCCGTACAACATTCGCGCTTCGGCGCTGAGCACGCCAACTCATGAGATCGGCCGGTTGAAAACGGAGCGCCGCCCTGGCTCGGCAGCTCACTACGGGTCGCGGCCATTGCCGGCGGTTTTTTTTGCCAGCCGAATGGAATCGGATAACGGCAGGTGCACGCTGCACAGCACGCCGTGAGCGTCGAATTTCAGCTCGCCCGCTCCGCGTAATTCGTGCGGCACGAGCCTCTCTATCAGTTCGGAGCCGAAGCCTCGCCGCGTCGGCGCAGCGATGGGCCGCAGGGTCCTTTCGACCCAGCTGACGCGCAGTTCCGGACGATCGGCATCGCCGGAAATGTTCCAGGTCACGGCAATGTTGCCGCCCTCCGAATTGAGGGCGCCGTACTTGAGCGAGTTGGTGGCGAGTTCGTGAAATGCCAGGCTCAGGTCCTCGGCGGCCTTGCCCGACAGCACGATGCCCGGGCCTTCGACACTGACCTGCCCGGATTCGTCGAGCCCATGGGATGCGAATTCATCGAGCACCAGGCTCTTGAGATCCACGACGGCGTCCGGCGCTCTGGTGAGAATGCTCTGGGCGCGCGCCAGCGCATCGATGCGTCCTTCGAGGCTCGCAGCATATGTGGATACGGACTCGCTCGTCGACGCCGAGCGCCGCACCAGGGAACGAATCAAAGCGAGACTGTTGCGGACGCGATGCTGCAGCTCGGCGAGTAGGATTTTCTGCTTCTGTTGCAGGAGCAACAGGTCGTGGACGTCGGTGGACGTTCCCACCCACTCGACGACGGCGCCGGCATCGGTCCGCAGCGGCATCGCTCGCGTGTGCACATTGCGGAAGTCGCCGTTCGCCGCATTCCACAGCCGATGATCTATCGACAGCACGCCTTTCTCGGCAGCTGTACGCCACGCCGCCACAGCCGCTTCACGATCGTCCGGATGCACCGCCTGCAGCCACCCCGTGTCGGCGGCAACGCCGGGCGCCTGCGCAGTGAATGAAGTCCATTGCGGACTCGACCAGGTCCAATTGCCATCCGGTCGCGCTCGCCACACGAGCTGCGGCATCCCTTCCACCAGCGAGCGCAAGCGGGATTCGCTTTCGCGCAGCCGCTCTTCCGTACGGCTGAGCAGCGTGACGTCGAGGAATGTGAGCACCACGCCTTCGATGACATTGTCTAGGCTGCGATAAGGCAGCACTCGCGTCAGGTAGCGCGATCCGTTTTGCAGATTGCGTATCTCTCTTTCGATGCTGCCCAGCGTCCTCAGCACCTTGCGCACGTCGTCTTCGAGATGCGGATACGAGACGCGTAACGCGATGTGGCCGATCGGCCTGCCCAGGTCGCTGTCGATGAGATGAAAGAGCTCGGTAGTCGACGGCGTGAAACTCTTCACGCGCAACTCGTTATCCAGGAAGACGGTAGCAATCTGGGTGCTCTCGAACAGATTCTTCAAATCCGAGTTGGCGCGCCCCAGTTCCTCCACGCGCTGTGCCAGCTCGCCATTGACGGTCTGCAGTTCCTCGTTCAGCGATTGCAGTTCCTCTTTGGATGTCTCCAACTCCTCGTTGGCGGACTGCAACTCTTCGTTGACCGACTGATATTCCTCGTTCGAGGCCTTCAATTCTTCGTTGGTGCTTTCGAGTTCCTCGATGGTCGCCTGCAACCGATCGCGCGTGAGCTGCAGTTCGGACTCGAGTCGTTCCAGGTTGGCGTGCTGTTCCGCTGTGAGGCCGCCGATATCGGCCGGCGCGCCCGGGCCGGCGTCCACTATCGCGTGGCCTTCCTGAAGCACCACGGCAAACCTTCGCGGCTGCTCGTTGCCGCTCTCGAGCCGCTCGACGGACATCGTCACGACTTCACTGCGCCCATTGCGTGCGATCTTCAGGCCGGGAAGGCGAATCGCAGTCGCATCCGTCTCTGCCTTGTGCAAAGCCGACCGCAGACTCATGCGCAGGTCGCGATGGATCAGGCTCAGCACATTGAGACTGGCGACACCCGCAGGCGGATCGATATACGGCCCGGTGCGGCCGAAGAAATGCAGCACGTCGTAGTTCTCATCGAGGACCATGTAGGCCGGCGCGTAGCGGTCCATGATGCGCTCGACCTGCTTGCCGAGCGAAACCGTGGATGCCAGGGCGGTTTGCGGCGCACGATCGCGCCGCAGGCGACGATCCACGGTTGCCACGAGCGGAAAATCCGGTAACCGGCGGATCAGCGTTTCCTGCTGTCTGAAAACGCGATACTTCCTGTCCACGGCGCTGAACAGCTTGGAATGCCGGGTGACGTTCTCGGAGTTGCCCAGAAACAGGAAGCCGCCGGCGCGCAGCGCGAAGTGAAACAACGGAATGACCCGATTCTGCAAATCGGAGCTGAGGTAGATGAGCAGATTGCGGCAGGAGATCAGGTCGAGACGCGAAAACGGCGCGTCCTTGATGATGCTGTGCTGGGAGAAGATGCACATCTCCCGCAGCTCCTTCGTGACGTAGTAGGTATCCCCTTCTTTGAGGAACCAGCGTGCGAGGCGTGCAGGCGTCATTTCGCGAATCGCCGCTTCTCCATACCTCCCGACCCGCGCCTGCGCCAACGCACGACCGTCTATGTCGGTTGCAAAAATCTGGACGTGCGGTACGGCATCGAGCTTCGCCATGTGTTCGCGCAAGAGAATGCCTATTGAATAGGCCTCCTCTCCGGTCGCGCATCCCAATACCCACACGCGCAGCTGGTCGGCAGACGTCTTGCCTTCGAACAGCTTCGGGACGATCTCGCGCTCCAGGAATTCGAATTCCTTGTGATCGCGAAAGAAGTGCGTGACGCCAATCAGCAGATCGTTGAACAGGGCCTGCGTTTCAGCGGCCGAAGTTCGCAGACACTCCAGGTACTCATCCATAGCCGGCGTCTGCGCGACCAGCATGCGGCGCTGGACCCGGCGCATGAAGGTGTTGCGCTTGTATCCATGGAAGTCGTGGCCGGTCTGGTTGCGCAGCACAGTGGCGATACGCGTGAGCTGCGGCGCCATCTCTTCGACCAGCGCGTCGAAATCCTGGGTGACGCGAACACGATGAACGATCTTCAGATGTTCAGCTATGCGTGCAGGGATGGCCTCGGCGACCATCACCACGTCCGCGAGGGATTGCGCATTCCTGGCCAGATTTGCGGACAGCCCGGTATCCGGGCCGGTTTCGGCGGTCGGGTCTTCGGCGCCGTCTGAGAGTTTTTCCGCGATCGCGAAGCTACCGTTCTCACGCAGGGCCGCGACGCCGAGTGTGCCGTCGCTGCCGGTCCCTGCGAACGTCACGCCGACGGCATGCTCCTGCAGTTGCTCCGCCATCGATACGAGAAAAGTGTCGATGGTCGCGCGCGCCTCGGACAATTGCTGCGTCGTCGCCACGGCGAAAGCGCCCTTGACGATCGACAGTTTGATGTCGGCAGGCGCGAGATAGATACGGCCCGGCACCGGCTGCTCGCCATCTTCGGGATCTTTGCAAGGCATGCCGCTCAGCGCCGTCAAGCGCGCTTTGAAGGCGGCTTCGTCGAGCGCTTCGCGATCCTGCATCACGAGCACGAAGCAGACATTGGAGAGAAGCCGGGCGTGCTCGAAAAATGTTGCGACGCCTTCGGGCGATCGCGCGGCAGCACCCAGGCCGATCATGGCCGCATACGGTGGCCGACTGACGGCCACCGCATCGGGCGATCTCGGCCGGCGCTGCTTCCTGGTTACCTTGTCGTCCACGGATTGACCACGCTAAGAGGGGTGCCGATCGCACCCCCAAGCGAGGATTGTCACATGGACGCGGCTCGCTGACTATGCAGCCAGCACTCCCTTCGCCTTCGCCGTATGCGTTGCGATCAGGTCCATCAGCGCCGGGGACAGGCAGTCGTAGGGTTCGAGCCCCAGCTCTTTGAGACGGGCACGGATCGCACCCATCTGCTTGGGCGGGGTCCCGGATTCGATGATGGAAGAGACGAATGCCGCGAATTCCGGCGCCGCCCAGCCTTTATCCTTCGACAGCTCGACGTGCACGAAATCCAATCCATGGAACGGGTGATTCTTGTTCTCGATGCGGCCGTACATGTGGACTCCGCAACCGGTGCAGGCATAGCGCTGGATGGCTGCCGACGGATCGACGACTTTGAGTTTCTGGGCGTTCGCCGTCACTGTGACGTTGTCGCGCGAGGTCACGGCGACCAAAGAGAACGTGGCCCCGTCCGGCTTCCAGCACTTGGTACAGCCGCAGACATGATTGAAGGCGACGTCGCCCGCGACGCGAACCGTTACCGGCGATTGGCTGCAGTGGCATGTCAGCGTGCCGCCCGCGAAGTTGGCGGTTCCCGGCTTCACTCCCTGGTCCACCGCCGGATGAATTGCTATCTCGCTCATGGTCGTCGCTCCCGCTGGTGCTTGGTGAAAAAATGAGTGAATAATCGCTGCTGGGACTACCCGGTTGGACTGCTAAAAGAGCGCGACGCTGCGAATCGACTCGCCCCGGTGCATCAAGTCGAATGCGTCGTTGATCTTCTCGATCGGCATGGTGTGCGTGATCAGGTCGTCGATGCGGATCTGTCCTTCCATGTACCAGTCCACGATCTTCGGTACATCCGTGCGGCCGCGAGCGCCACCGAACGCGCTGCCCTTCCAGACTCGTCCGGTGACCAGCTGGAACGGCCGGGTCTTGATCTCCTGCCCTGCGCCGGCGACTCCGATGACTACGCTGACGCCCCAGCCGCGATGGCAGCACTCCAATGCCTGGCGCATCAGATCGACATTGCCCACGCACTCGAAACTATAGTCCGCGCCGCCATCGGTGATGCTGACCAGGTGAGCCACGAGATCGCCCGCGACTTCCTTGGGATTCACGAAATGCGTCATGCCGAAGGACTCCGCGAGTACCTTGCGACGCGGATTGATGTCGACGCCGACGATCTTGTTCGCCCCCACCATGCGTGCGCCCTGGATCACGTTGAGGCCGATCCCGCCGAGGCCGAACACGACGACGTTCGCTCCCGGCTCGACCTTCGCCGTATTGATCACCGCGCCGATGCCCGTCGTCACGCCGCAGCCGATGTAGCAGACCTTGTCGAAGGGCGCGTCCTCGCGAATCTTCGCCACCGCAATTTCCGGCAGCACCGTGAAATTCGCAAACGTCGAACAGCCCATGTAGTGATGCAGTTTCTCCTTGCCGATGGAGAAGCGGCTGGTGCCGTCGGGCATCACGCCTTTGCCCTGCGTGGCGCGAATCGCCGTGCACAGGTTGGTTTTGCGGGACAAGCAGGAAGGACACTGGCGACATTCGGGAGTGTAGAGCGGAATCACGTGATCGCCTTTGCGCACGGAACGCACTTCCGGCCCGACATCGACCACCACTGCGGCGCCCTCATGGCCGAAGATCACCGGAAACAGTCCTTCGGGATCGGCGCCCGAACGAGTGAATTCATCGGTATGGCAGATGCCCGTGGCCTTGATCTCGACGAGGACTTCGCCCGCTCGCGGTCCATCCAGGTCGACGGTCGTGACTTCCAGCGGCTTGCCCGCGGCATAGGCAACTGCGGCCTTCACTTTCATGGACTGTCTCCAATGATCTTGCCGCTCGAATCGAGCAGCGGGACGCTGAAACTGGTGAGGATCTGGTCGACCTTTGCCTGGTGCGCGCCGATCCACTCGTTGAGCGCTCCCTGCCATTCCTTCTCGCCGAAGCGCACGCCCATCGACATCTCGTAGTCGAACCGGATCTCGCGATCGGGCGTGAACGGCACCGCACGCCACGACGAGGACGCATGCCGCTGCACCAGGAAACCGGCCATCGGTCCCCACAGGATCGCGACATCGATTTTGCCCGCGGCCAGGTCCTGTTCGACGACGAGGGCAGGATTCACGGCGGGATCGCCGCTCTGCGGTGCGTACATCACGGCGCGCTCGAGCAGGTTGTGGCGTAGCAGCCAATTGGCTCCCGGCGACAACCCGAACACGCCGATACGCAGCGATTGCAGCTTCGCTGCAGGCAGCTTCACGAGATCGTCTGCTGTCTTCAAGCTCGCGAAATCTTCGCGCCCGGCGAACAGGAGCGCGTAGGTCGAATGCATGTAGGGCCGCGTCGTGGCCGTCAGCTCATAGCCCTTCGGCACGCCGATGATGACGTCGCAACTGAATTGCAGCGTGGTCTCGTCCTTCTGCCGCAGCGTATGGCGCACGAATCCCATGCGCTGCGGAAACCAGGTGTACTCGACTCGCCGGCCCAGGTCGCGAGCGAGTTCTTCCGCGATCTTGTTTTCGTAGCCTTCGCCGCGCCGATTGGACAACGGCATGTTGTCCGGATCGGCGCAAACACGCAGCACGGCAGCGGCCGGTTCGGCCAACGTGCTCCCCGTTGCCAGCACGATGAAAGAGAACACGGTGCCAACGAGGGAGAGCACGAGGGCGACCGACCGGGAGCGCACGCTATTCGATTGCCGAGAGGCGGCCGGGCTGAATCTTGCCATCGGAGCGACCCTTCAGGTAGGCGTACAGTCCTTCCCAGTTCTGGTTCACCATCGGACTTGCATTGAACGGCGGCATGCCCTTCTCCGGCCGGCCGTTCATGATCGTCGTGTGAAAGTCCTCCTTGGAAAGCGTCTTCAACGATTGCACCAGCGGCGGACCGACCAGTCCTTCCTGTTCGGCGCCGTGGCAGCGCTCGCAAGCGAGCGCTCGCCACGTCTTCCAGCCCATCAAGGTCTTGGGATCGACCTTGTTACCGTCCTTCACCTGGTAGAGCGCATTGTCCGCTGCCGGTTTCGCATCGTTCGCGCTGGCGCTTACAGCACACAGCGCGATCGCAACGGCTCTTGTCCACTTCATGGCGCACGTCTTACTTCCCGACTTCATGTGAGCAGCTCAGCGCATCGCCGTGGTCGCGCTGTTTCCAGGCAGCGCGAAGATGAACAGCGATCCTCCGAGCGTCGTGTACTTCGCCAGGTCCTTGTAGCCGCCCACGGCGCCGAGTCCCTCGGTCGATTCGGTCAGGCCCGCGGCCATGCCGATGCCGGCCCAGCCGCCGATGCCCGAATAGATACCGACGTATTGCTTGCCGGCGTATTCGTAGGTGAAGACGTTGCCGATGATTCCGGACGGCGTCTTGAACTTCCACAGCTCCTTGCCGTCCTTGATGCTCACCGCCTTGAGATAGCCTTCCAGCGTGCCGTAGAAAGCGATGTCGCCCGCGGTGGCCAATGCGCCGGACCACACCGAGAACCGCTCGGACTTTGACCACACTATCTTGCCTTGCGCAGCGTCCCACGCGATGAAGTTACCCATGCCGCCGTGACTGCCGGGCGTCGGATACATGGTCAACGTCGCGCCTACATACGGCTGTCCCGCCGTGTATTCGATCTGGAAGGGCTCGTAGGTCATGCACACATGGTTGGTCGGCACCAGGATGAGACCGGACTTGCGATCGTAGCTGGCCGGCTGCTGGTCCTTGGAGCCGAGCGCGGCGGGACAGATGTCTTTCACATTCACATCGGCGCCGGTGGTGCCTGGCGAATACTTCTTGTCTACGATGGGGCGGCCGGTCTGCATGTCTACTTTGCTGGCCCAGTTCACTTTCGGATCGTACTTCTCGGCCACCAGCAGTTCGCCGGTCTCGCGATTCAGCGTATAGCCGAAGCCGTTGCGATCGAAATGCACCAGCGCCGGCACCTGCTTGCCCTTGATCGTCAGGTCGACCAGCAGGTTCTCGTTGACGCCGTCGAAGTCCCATTCGTCATGCGGCGTCATCTGGTAGGCCCACTTCGCCATGCCGGTGTTCAGGTCGCGTGCGAAGAGGGTCATCGACCACTTGTTGTCGCCGGGCCGTTGCGATGGATTCCAGGTGCCGGGATTGCCGGTGCCGTAATAGACCAGGTTCAGTTTCGGATCGTAGGCATACCAGCCCCACGTGGTGCCGCCGCCGAGTTTCCATTGCTCGCCCTTCCAGGTCTTGACCGACGAATCGGCGCCGATGGCAGCGAGCTTGCCGTTGGTCCAGGTCATGGTCTTCGCCGGATCGACCAGCAGTTCCTTGTCGGGTCCGGTGCTCCATGCCGTCCAGAGTTTCTTGCCCGTCTTCAAGTCATAGGCAAGCAACCGGCCGCGCACTCCGAACTCACCGCCCGAGATGCCGGTGACGACGACGTCTTTGAAGACATGCGGTGCGTTGGTGTTGGTCTCACCGATCTTGGGGTCGCCGTTCTTGGCCTGCCACACGACCTTGCCGCTGTTGGCATCCAGCGCGACCAGCGTGGTATCGGCCTGTTGCAGCAGGATCTTGCCGTCGCCGTAAGCCGCGCCGCGGTTCACCGTGTCGCAGCACATCACCGGCACCACCGAGGTGTCCTGCTTCGGCTCGTACTTCCATTTATACGTCTGGTCCTTCAGGTTGATGGCGTACACGTTGTTGGGGAACGGCGTGTGGATGTACATGGTGTCGCCGATCACCAGGGGCGAACCTTCGTGTCCGCGCAACACTCCGGTCGACATGGTCCACGCCACCTGCAACTGGGCGACGTTGCTCGCATTGATCTGCTTGAGGTCGCTGTAGCGATGATTGGCATAGTCGCCGGCCTGCGCAGCCCAGTTCGACGGCTTGGCCATGGCCTGCTCGAGGTCGGTTGACCCCGGTGTTGCAGCGATGGCAGATGCCGTGGCAATGGTTACTGCCGCTATGGTTGATAGCGCCGACACAACGAAGCGATGCTGACGTTTCATACTCGACCCCCCGATGACCGATGACGAGAGAGTTGTTATCCGGTGCATCGTTGGCGCGCGGCGTGCAAGCTTCGGTACCAGCCTGCTGTCGCCCGCCAACCATCACCACCGAGAGACACCGATGACAATGCAACGCTTGTGCCATGACCGCTCATTCCGATCGCAGGGGCTGTCGTTGGTCGTGTTGACCGTGGCATCGCTATGGCCGACCGCCGCAGTCCGCGGCGCACCGCCTGTCCATGACTATCCGACACAGGCACGCGTCGAGTTCGTGAACGAATGTGTCGCCAGCCACGGCAACAGCCTGGCGAACGTGTATCAGTGTTCGTGCGCCATCGACCGCATCGCCGACCGGCTGAGCTACGACGATTTCGTCGAGGCCATAACGTTTGCACGGTATTCCGGACTGCCGGGCGAGGGCGGTGCGCTCTTTCGCGACCCGCAGGAGGCGAAGCGGATGGCAAAGATGTATCGCGAACTGGAAGCGGCCGCCTTTCGTGCCTGCGGTGTGACGCCCGCCGCCTGAACGAGACAGGCCCCCTTCATCCCCGATCATTATCCCCGATCATTCCCCGATCACCGCGGGTTGGGCCCGAGGACCACGCCCCAGGGCGAGCGGCCGACGGCGATGCGCCCGAGTTCGGACAGCGTTGTCGTGTCAACCACGCTCACATCGTTGGAAGGTCCGTTGGCTGTGTACAGCAACCGACCGTCCTTGGACAACGCCATCCCCCACGGCCGGGTCCCGACCGGGACCTCCCGCACCAGCTTGAATGAGTTTTCCGGACCGGCGATGTCGACTACCGCAACGGTGCCGCCGCGGCCGGTGCTGACGTACAAACGGTTGCGGCGCACATCGAGTATTACGGACATCGGCCGCGCCTCCTTGCGAAGCTGCAGCATTCGCACGGCAGGCTCGCTGCCCTGCAGGCTGATGCGATACAGCGAGGCATCGAACTCACCCGAGACATACGCCATTTTGCTATCCGGGGTGAACGCCATGTCGCGAGGGCGTTTGCCGACCGGCACCGACCTCACCACCGTGTGGGTCGTCGCATCGATGATCGAGACGGAATCCGCGGATTCGTTGGTCACCAGCAGCCAGCGGCCGTTCGGCGCCATGCCGACGCCTTCGGGTTCGCTGCCGACGGGAATGCGCTGCACGATCCCACCGCCGGCGATATCGACGACGGAGGTCGTGGCCGAGTCCTCGTTGGCAACGTAGAGCCGTTTGCCGTCGGGACTCAACGCGAACTGCTCGGGGTCCGACCCGGCGGGCAGGACCTTGATGACTTTGCGCGTCGTTGTATCCACGACCGCGATGCCATCGGCCTGCAGATCGCGTTCGAGCTTGGCGCATTCGGCATCGGGCACGTTGGGCGGACATTTCGGCAGTCCGCTCACGGCGACGAAGAGGCGGGAACCGTCATGGCTCAATTTCAAGCCGCGCGGCCGTTTGCCGACTTCGATAGTCGCGATGAGCGTGCCGGTCCCGGTGTCCAGTACCGAGACGGTGTGGCCGTCTTCGTTCGACACGTACGCCCGGTCGGCAAATGCCGGCAAACAGAACGTACCGCAGAGGCATGCGAGCAGCGATGCGATCCTTCGGCCGTGGACCGCGAACGGACTCCTCGTATTCATCAGAAAGACAGGTACCCGCCGATATTGAAGTTGTTGCTGTCGTTCTCGAGGCCGTTGTGCGCCTCCGCCGTCGTATCCGTGAACTCGGCCAGCAAGGTGAAGTTCGCAGTCAACGAGTAATAGGCGCCGACTGTGTATTTCTTATTGGTCTCGACGAGATTGGATACAACCTCGCCGGAGGCCCGATCGAGATTGCTCTCGCCATAGTTGGCCCCGAGTTTCAACGCGCCGAACTTGTACGTGACCTGTGCGAGGAAGCCGTCGCTCTTACGCCTGTGTCCAGCGCCGTCGTCGCTGTTGAAGAACAGCGCAGTGGTGCCGAGTCCTTTGCCTTGATAGTACCACGCCAGGAATTCGGCGGGCCCGAAGGTGACCTTGCCGCCGACATCGAAGCCGAAACTGTCGAAGTCCGCAGCGTCGGTCGGACCCTGCTGTTTCTGGCTGATAAACGTCGCCGACACGTATACGGGACCGTGTGTATACGCGACTTTGCCGTGAAAACCCGGACTGCTCTTGGGTGTCGCTACGGGCTGGTTGATGGGTTCGAGCGGATCGAAGATGCCGATCGTGAACTTGAGGCCGCTCAGATCCGGCGTGGTGTAGTTCATCTGCGCGAGCCAGTCCGTATAGATATAGCCGAGGCCGATCGAGCCCAGCGAAGTATTGGCCGGCGTCGCGTAGTTGCCGCCGCCCGCGCCCACGCCGGGTAGCGTCATATCGTTCAGGATCGCATCTGCGCCGAACAAACCTATGTTGCGGCCGAGCAGGACCGTCCCCATCCGGTCGTTGCCTATCGTCATGAACACCTGGCGGATATCCAATCCAGTGGTGCCGAGCCCCGTGTTCAGGCTGCCCGCGCCCTGTTGCAGGTTCGGGCTGCCATCGTTGGTGCTGATGCCCGGATAGAAGCCGAACGTGGCCGCGATGTCGTACCCGCTCTGCTGCGTCGACACGCCGATTGCCAGGGCCGCGGGCAGCAACCCATTGCTTACCGACGAGCTGCGATCCTCGCCGGCGGCGCCTCGACAGGCGAGGCCGCCCGCAACCGGCGGCGTCGTCTCTTCCTCGCATTTCGAGCCGATGTAGTGGACATTGACGTTGCCGTTCGCCGTGAACTTCCAATCGCCTGCGGCAAGTTCTACGGCGTGCGCCGCTGGGCTGAACAGCATTGCGGCGCTCATGGCACAAAGCGGCTGCCACGGTGTGTATTGCGGCCTGGTGATTGACATCGGTCTCTCCCCCGCCCCGCTCCTTCGTTGATTGATGGCGCACTTGTGCGTGGCGCTGCTGAGGAATAAAGCAAGGCGTATGCCACAACCCCGCCGAGCCGCTAGAATCGCCGCCGGCAGTTGCAGGAACACGGCAACCGACCACTGGCCCACTGTCTATATACAAACCATGGACGAGCTATAGACAAGTCATCGGTCGGGCGCCTGCCTACAACGATGCTGTGTCACGGCACGCATCTGCGTGACACTGTTTCGGCACAGCTGACACAGTGATACAGTTCCGCGGTGCGTTCCAACGCACGGCCTAGGCGAAGGAATTGCCGCAGGAGAACCGATGGACGCGATTGCAACGCTGCATACCGGGGACGTGCTCGAGTTCGTCCGCGGTCAACGAGCCCAGCTTCCGGGACAGCATTCGATCCTGAATGCCGCCATCGCTGGGTCGTGGCGCCGCTGTGCGATCGAATACTCGCTGGACCCCGGGCGCCAGCACTTTGCCCCCGCTGTGCTGGACGCTCCGACACTCAATCGTCGACGCAGCCAGTATGCAGACCTGATCCGCATCGCCGCCGCCGAGATCGACTGGCTGTACGAATGCATAGGCGAGCCGGGCTACGCGGTGGTGCTCACGGACGCGAGCGGTGTGGTGCTGTACGAGAGGACGGACCCAACGCTCACCGACGTCTTCCATGCCGCCGGCCTGATGGCGGGTGCGGACTGGAGCGAGCGCCAGGAAGGCACCAACGGCATCGGCACCTGCATTGCCGAAAACCGGCCCATGATCGTCCACCGCGAAGAACACTTTCGTTCCTGCCACATCGGTTTGTCCTGTTCGGGCGCTCCGATCCGCGATCCCGCAGGCGCACTCGTAGCAGTACTGGATGCATCCACGCTCAGCTCACGAGATACCCGTAGCAGCGTGGCGCAAACCATGGCCCTGGTGAGCCTGTCGGCGCGGCTGATCGAGAAATGCCTGTTCCTCCAGCACTTCCAGAAGGAAGTGGTGTTCCGCTTCCACGCCCGGCCCGAGTTCGTCAATCTCGAGCACAGCGGCACCATCGCCCTGGCGCACGACGCTACCGTTCTTGCCGTCGATGAGACAGCCTTGTGGCTGCTGCGTGCGAAGAATCGCGCCGCGCTGGTCGGACGACGCATCGACGATATCTTCGAAGTGAGTGCGGACGCCTTGATCGACTCCGCAGGCGGCACGCAACCGGCGCTACAGCCAGTGCGAGATGTGCTGCTTGGCCGACGCTTCTTCTCCAGCCTGGACCATGGCACCGCAGACGCGAGACCGAGAGCCTTGCCCTCCCCTGCTTCATCGCGTCGTGTTCTGGAATTCGTGCCGCCGACGGGCGGCAAATCTCCTCTCACGCTCGAAGAACTGGCTGGAGAGGATCCGCAGATGCGCCGTAACATACGCAGTGCGCGTCGCATCGCCGCCTCTCGTGTGCCAGTGATGATCCAGGGACCTACGGGCGCAGGCAAGGAAGTGTTTGCACGAGCACTGCACGCCGCGAGCGATCGAGCTACGCGTCCCTTCGTAGCACTCAATTGCGCGGCCATTCCCGAATCGCTGATCGAGAGCGAACTGTTCGGCTATCGGTCGGGCGCGTTCACCGGCGCTCGCAAGGAAGGAATGAAGGGCAAGATCCTGCAATCCTCGGGCGGCACGCTGTTCCTCGACGAGATCGGCGACATGCAGCTGTCCCTGCAGACACGCTTGCTGCGTGTACTCGAGGAGCAGGAAGTCATGCCGCTCGGCACGGAGACGGCATTGAAAGTCGACCTGCGGGTGATCTGCGCTTCGCACCAGAATCTGCGAGCGATGATCTCGCGCGGCGAATTTCGTGAGGACCTTTACTATCGCCTCAACGGCATCACGCTCGAACTCCCGCCGCTTGCGCTGCGTACCGACAAGGAACGGCTGATTCGCGAATTCCTGGCGGCGGGAACCGGCGACGGACAACCTGCCGCGATCGAAATGGAAGCCTTCCAGCAGTTGCTCGACTACGGCTGGCCCGGCAATGTTCGCGAACTGCGCAACGTGATCCGGACCGCACTGGCCATCTGCGACGGTGGCGTAGTGCGACTCGAAGACCTGCCCAGCGAAGTTCGCGGCAGCAAGGTCCGTCAGAACGGAGAGAGCAATAGCTCTCCGCCGTGCGCGCGGCAAGCCTCCGCCGAACGGGAAACACTCATGCAATGCATCCGCGAATGCGAAGGCAACATGTCTCGCGTTGCCGAGCGGCTCGGCATGAGTCGCAACACGCTGTACCGCCGCTGCAAGCGATTCGGCATTCCACTGCAACATTCTCGCGGGGACTGGCTCCTGTAGAATGGCCGGATGCGAATCGTCACCTACAACGTCAACAGCATCAATGCCCGCCTTCCCAACCTGCTGCGCTGGCTGCAGGAAACCACGCCGGACATCGTCTGCCTGCAGGAGCTGAAGGCTCCCCAGGATAAATTTCCGGAGGCCGCCCTGCGCGACGCGGGTTACGGAGCGATCTGGCACGGACAGAAGAGCTACAACGGCGTTGCCATTCTCGCCCGCGATGCGCAGCCAGTCGAGATCCGGCGCGCTCTTCCCGGAGATCCCGAGGACGAACACAGCCGCTACATCGAGGCCACCGTGCACGGCATCCTGGTCGGTTGCCTCTACCTGCCCAATGGCAATCCGGCTCCCGGCCCGAAGTTCGATTACAAACTGCGCTGGCTGGACCGCCTGACACAACACGCGGCCGAACTCGTGACACGCGAGACTCCCGTGGTCCTTGCGGGCGACTACAACGTCATCCCCACGGAGCGCGATGTCTATAAACCCGAACGCTGGGTCAACGATGCGCTGTTTCGCATCGAGACGCGCGAAGCCTTCTCCCACCTGGTCGGCCAGGGATGGACCGATGCGATACGTAGCCTGCATCCGGAGGCGCAGATGAATACCTATTGGGATTACTTCCGCAACGCATACGAGCGCGATGCCGGCTTGCGCATCGATCATTTGTTACTCAATGCGAGCGCCACTCAACGGCTGCAAAGCGCAGGTGTCGATAGAACTGTCCGCGGCTGGGAGAAAGCCAGCGATCACGCACCGGCGTGGATCGAGCTGTCCGGGGACACCGCTCGCAGCAGCGAGCCGTGTCCCCAGTCTTCATCCTAGGTCCGCTTCGTCGGCGCCAAAGAGGTCCTCGGATGAAGAATGGGGGGCGACGCTGCCGCGACCAATGTCCCCGAAAGCCGCCACGGTTGCCCCGCTTTCAGCAGCTTCAGCACGCCGTCGTCCACGCGTTGACGCAGCATGATTTTGCGGTCCGCGAGATACTCCTGGTGTACTTGCCACGGAGCGACGAACCCTTGACGAGGCATGTGCTCGCGAGCGCGAACGATGTAGCCCGAAGTGAAATGCGGGATCATCCAGGTGGTCTGCATCGCATCGACATCGGCGACCGGCACGGCGATATCGGCGCCCGCAGCGTCCATCTGCTCGAGCACCCGGATGAGATAGCGAGCGACCAGGTCGGCCTTCAACGTCCAGGAGGCTCCCGTGTAACCGAACACCAGCATGAAGTTGGGAACGTTCGAGTACATCGCGCCCTTGTAGATGACCGTGCGGACGAAATTCAACGGCTCGCCGTCGACGCTGATGTCTACGTTGCCGCCACGCTGCAGCTTGAGCCCGGTCGCCGTCACGATGATGTCGGCAGCGAGTTTCTCGCCCGACTTGAGCAGGATGCCGTCGGATACCAGGCGATCGACCTCGCCCGTCACTACGGAAGCCTGCCGGTTGCGTAGCACGTCGAAGAAATCGCCATTGGGCGCCAGGCAAACGCGCTGTTGCGACGGTTCGTGGCGCGGCGTGAAGTCGGCCTTGTCGCAATGGTCGGGCAATGACTTGTGCATCAGCCTCAGCATGAAAGGACGCATCTTCTGGGGATTGCGTGTCAGGTACCAACGCAGCGCCCGGGCTATGAGCACGTTCTTCCAGCGTGCTGCCACGTGCGCCGCGCTCGCTGGGAACCACGACTTGAAGAAATTCGCGATCTTGTCCTGTCGCGGGGCCGCGAGGATATATGCGGGCGACCGCTGCAACATGGTGATGTGCCCGACATCCTTCGCGAGCGCCGGAATCAGCGTCACTGCGGTCGCGCCGGAACCGATGACCACGATGCGCTTGCCTCGATAGTCGAGATCCTCGGGCCAGGACTGCGGATGCACGATCTTGCCGGTGAACTGCTCCTGCCCATCGAAGCGCGGGGCGTATCCGGAAGCGTAGTTGTAGTACCCCGAGCCCATGAACAGGAAACGCGCATCGAATGAAACGGTCACCCCATCCTTGCGCTCGGCGACGATGCGCCAGCGGGCGCGATCTGTCGACCACCTGGCGGACACGACCTTGTGCCCCAAACGCAGGTGCGGCCGCACGCCGAATCGGTCGATGGTGTCGCCGATGTATCGCTTGATCTTGCCCGCCGCCGCGATGGCGTCGCGATCCTTCCACGGGTGGAAGCTGAAGCCGAGCGTGTGCATGTCGCTGTCCGAACGCACGCCGGGATAGCGAAACAGGTCCCAGGTACCGCCCACGTCATCGCGTGCTTCCAGGACCACATAGCTCTTGCGTGGCAGCTTCATGCCGAGCCAGCTCGCAGCGCCAATGCCGGACAGGCCCGCACCGACGACCACGACATCGACCACCTGGTTCTGCATACGCCTGTCTCGATTCCCCGGCATGTGACCGTCCAATCGGCCGGTACGGACCATACCAGCTTCTCGAATCGGCACAAGTAACGCGACCACCCGGGCACAGCATACTCAATCCGCGCGGCGGGTCCGTCGCGATATGCGACTCCGTTCAAGACGGCTACCCCGTCGATCGGCTAGAAACCGGATGAATCGGGCCCCGCGGACAACGACCCGAGCGACAACCCCCGGGGCCAGTAGTCCGGGACAACAACTTCGGGCAGTGACGAGTTCGCCAGCGTGAAACTCAACAGCGACCTGACCATCAACGGCAAGCTCCATCGCGCCGGCGACGAAATCTCCTGGACGGCGGTCTATCCGTTCTTCCTGTTCCACATGGCGCTGTTCGGCGGCTCGGGTTTCTTCATGGCCTACCATGAGAACAGCGCGCCGCTGGGCTTTCTCTACATGCACGGCGGTTTTGCGATAGCCATCTACCTGGTCTTCTACCTGGCGATTTTCGGCAAGGAGGAAGTCAAATGGATGGCGATCAACGCTGCCCTCGGCGTCTTCGGCATCTATAGCCAGATCGATTGGCTACTGTCGATCTTCGGCAAGACAGCCGGCAGCTATCCCTGGTACGTACACGTCATCCCTTTCCTGTACTACGTCCTATATACGTTCCTGCTGTGGCAGGCAGTGCTGGACGTGACCGGTGCACGTGCCGATGAGTCGAAACGGAAAGTCGTCGAACGCAGCTATGTAGGCATCTCGCTCGGCGTCTACGCGGCGTTCCATTTCCTATGAACGCTCGTCATCCTATATAAAGCTCGTCCTAGAAACTCGCCCGCAATCCGAGCAGGATCTGCCGCCCGGGATAATAGGCCGAGTAGGGAGCGTTGTCGTAACCGAACGTAGTGCGCAGCGGTTCGTTCGTGAGGTTGAGCGCATCGAGCGTTACGCGCATCGATTCACCGAAGAACGGCAGCTGGTAACCGGCCGACAGGTCGAGCTGGCCGCGAGCATCCGAGTTCAACGGCACATTGATGTTGTTCTGCGGAGCGTTGAGGGCGACGGACTCGTCGTTCCAGATGTAGTTCAGGCTGACCGAAAACCCGTGCTGCTCGTAGAACGCCTGCAAGTTGTAGCTGTAAGGCGCGATGCCCGGCGCGAACAGCCCCGTCGCCGAACTCTGGGAAATCCTGGTGCCATTGGCCGAGAAACCCAGTCCCTGCAGCAGGAAGTCGAGCGGCTGCACCCAGGTCAGCTCCGCTCCCTTGAGTTGCAGGGTATTCAAATTCACCGGTCGATTGAGAGTGACCAGCGCCGCGGCCGGTCCGCCGCGTAGATTGAGCGCCTGCTGTTGCGTCGTGTTGAGGTCGGCGAAGTTGATGCCCAGCGCAGTGAACGGAACAGTCGTCTGCGTCGTCACGGTGAAACCGTCGACGTCCTTGCGAAACAGCGCCACGCCGACATAGCCGATGCCGCCGGTGTAGTACTCTCCGCCAATGTCTATGTTGTTGGAACTGAATGGCTTGAGATCCGGATTGCCCGCGCTTGCGATCTGTGCGGAGGGATCCGAGAACGTCGTACCGGGAAGCAGCTTGTCGGCCTCGGCGCGCGTAACACTCCGCGAAGCTGCGATGCGCACCTTCAGCTTGTCCGTCACGTCATAGGTCGTGTTGAACGATGGCAAGTAGTCGTCGTAGCCGGCAGAGAGCGTCTGGTCCACCAGGCCGGAGGCTACCTGGATCGGACTCGTGACCGTCTGGTCCGTGTGGAAATAACGGATGCCGAAGTTCACGTGCAGGTCGCGGTCCAGGAATGGCACCGTAGAATTCGCCTCGACGTAGGCGCCCGCTGTCTCCTCGGAAATGTCACCCGTCGCGCCGCCCGTGACAGCACCTCGTGTTTCGGGCGCGCTGTCGCGGAATGAAGCGTAGTTGGTGACCCGCTCCAATGCCCGCAGGTTGGTCATGATGAAGCTGTTGTAGCCGACACCGCCGCTTGCGAGGTGACCGAAGTTGCTCACGTCCATGGGCCGCAGGTACTGGCCGACCTGAGAATTCAGCACGGAGCCAGTCGTCCCGTCGCAGGTCGCACCGCAGACTGCGGTCTGGAACGCGGCGCTGTTGTCGTACGCGCGAATGGTGCGATCGGCCTTGTCGAAGGCCACGCCAGTCTTGAAGTTCACCGCGTTGTCGCCGAACAGCAGATCCACGTGTGCGCCCTTCGTCGTCGTCGCACGCTTGACGTTCTGTACGTTGACGCGATACCAGCGCCAGCCCAGGTTCGGATCGTTGAGGTTCACGTTGGTATTGATGACCGACTGGTCGCCGCCGCCATTGTTCAGGAACACGTTCACGCCCGACTCTCTCGTCGTCTGGAAATCGAACTGCGGCTGCTCGCGGAAGAATGTACTGTGGCCGTAATTCAGGTGCGCGTCGACCAGCAGGTTGTCGGTCGCATGCCACTGCATGTTGGGATTGATGTTGTAGAAATCGGTGGTCTGGTCGAACACGTCGTTTTCCAGGAAGAAACTGGAGTTCGCAAACGTGCCGGACGTGACCACGTTGTTCCGGTCCACCTTGATACCGATCGGCACCATGCCGCCGGTCGAAGTGGGCGAGGTTCCCGGACCCGAGTTGCGCACGTACCAGTTCATGTTCAACCGCTGGTAGTCGCGATCGGACTCGGCATAGATGCTGTCGAGAGCGAACTGCAGCGTGTCGCTGGGACGATATTCGAGCGCCAGCAGCGCGGAAACGCGCGAGCGCGTACCTATCGTGTAGCTATTGCGGCCGAGACGGGGAATCAAAGCCTGGCTGATCGTCTGCAGCGGCAGACCCGATGTCGCAGCGAGATCGACCGGCGCACCTGGCGTCAGTCCGAAGCCGGTATTGTTGGGAACCACGGATGCGTAGGAAAAACCGTTGCCGGTGTCGTTGCCTGTATTGCATCCGGCACAAGCGACATTGCCGTCGGTCCAGCCGACGGATTCGAATCCATCGATGCGCGTCTTGGTCTTGACTCCGGACACGCCCACCAGCACGCCGAAGGTGTCACCCCACGTCATGCTGCCGATGAGCGCACCGCGCGGACTGATTTCTTCGTTGCTGTCGGTGTACTGGCCCTGGCCGATGACCGTGAGATGCTGGCCAGGTCTATCGAACGGCCGCGCGTTGCGCAGGTTGACGGTGCCGGCGATGCCGCCTTCGAGAGTCGACGCGATGGGACTCTTGAGGACATCCAGGCGCGTGAACAATTCCGAAGGAAAGAAATCCAGATCGACTTCGCGATTCGCGCTGCCGCCGTTGGTGCCACCGTCGGAAGCGACCGCAACCTGAGTATTGTTGAGCAGCACTTTCGAAAAACTAGGACCGAGCCCGCGCACGGCAACCTGCAGGCCTTCGCCGTTGATGTCGCGATTGAGCTTGACGCCCGGTATGCGGTTGAGCGTCTCGGCGAGATTGGTCGCCGGCAGTTTGCCTATGTCTTCGGCGTAGATCGAGTCGCCGAAGGTGACCGCCTCGCGTTTCGCTTCGGTGGCGCTTTGCAAGCTCTGCCGAATGCCGGTCACGACGACCTCTTCCAGTTCGCCTGGCGCGGCAGGTGTCTGCGCCAGGCTGATCCCGGCAATCCCGAGGTTCAACAAGCCGGCCGCCGGCAGCAGCGAGCGGATACTGTTTCTTTGTTTTGCGAAGACCATGGCCCCCTCCTCATGATGCATCCCGCGGCGGGATACGTTTTCAAGAATTCGAATCGCGCGCGCTCGGCATCGCCCGCATTGTTAGCGCTACCATTCGTGTCGAAGCCTGCTCGTCGCAGTTCCCTCGGTCGATTTGTCTGCCCGGCCTGAGCAGGAGTCAGCGATAGCGGTAGAGCCGCACGCGCTGGATCTGGAAGTTGCCCGGCGCCAGGCGGATGTGCCGGCCTTGGTGCGTCTGGTCACCGTTGAGCAGGCGGCCCGCAATCCACTTGCCGCGCGCATCGAACGAACCTTCCCACGCACTCTCGATGCCAGCCAGCGGCGGACCGTCGCCCGTCGGCTTTCCAGGCTCCGAACCACAGCACGACCAGCTTGAGATCGTTGGCACGCGCCGCCTCGGTGCTGCATGCACAGCCACGGCGGCAAGCACAGTGACTCAGCAAAACCATTGCCTGAGCACGTTCCGCATCGTCATGGCTCGACTGATAGCGCTACCATTGCGGCCGCTACTGGCCTGTCCAATTGACTTGTAATTGGTCAGGCCGAACTTGTCAACAGTCCGTTGCTACCTCGCCTCGCGAGCGTTGAGTTTTACGGACCAATAGTGATACAAAGAGTGATAGCGTTATCACATCGAACAACGACAGATCCTGGGGGAATCGATGACCATGCGCCATTGCTGGTGGACCGTGCCGGGACCAATCGTTTTGTCTGCCCTTGCCATCGCGGCGAGTTCCTCGACGGGATTTGCGCGGGAAGCTCCCCCGCTCTACAAAGATTCCAAAGCTCCCCTCGCAGCCCGTGTCGAGGACCTGCTTGGCCGGATGACGCTGGACGAGAAAATTGCGCAGATCACCACGGTCTGGAACAAGAAGAGGCTCATCTACACCGACAAGGATGCGTTCGATCCGGCGAAGGCCCGCGCTGCTTTTCCTGCGGGTATCGGACACATCGCCAGGCCGAGCGACCTTCGCGGCGCGACCAGTCCCATGGAAGAAACGTTTCGCGACGAAGCGCAGACCGTCGAGTTGGTGAATGCTATCCAACGATATGCAGCGACCACGCGCTTGGGCATTCCCGTGTTGTTCCACGAAGAAGGACTGCATGGCTACGCAGCGCGCGGCGCGACGAATTTTCCACAGGCGATCGCACTGGCCAGCTCGTGGGATCCGGAATTGCTGACTCGGGTATTCACAGTCGTCGCTCGTGAGATTCGTGCTCGTGGCGCTCAAGTCGTGCTTGCACCCGTAGTGGATGTCGCACGCGATCCGCGATGGGGTCGGATCGAAGAAACTTACGGCGAAGATCCGTACCTGGTCGGCGAGATGGGCGTGGCTGCGGTACGAGGATTCCAGGGCGAATCGCTGCCACTCGCGCCGGGCAAAGTCTTCGCCACGCTCAAGCACATGACCGGACACGGCCAGCCCGAGAGCGGCACCAATGTCGGTCCTGCCGGTATGTCGGAACGCATCCTGCGCGAAGTCTTTTTCCCGCCGTTCCAGGCAGCAGTGCAGCGCGCCAACGCATTCAACGTCATGGCCTCGTACAACGAAATCGACGGCCTGCCCTCGCACGCCAATCGCTGGCTGCTCACCGATGTGCTGCGGGGGGAAATGGGATTCAAAGGCGCAGTGGTCAGCGACTATGAAGCCATCGAGCAGCTACAGCAGATCCATCACATCGTGCCGGATTTCACGGCGGCCGCAGTGCGTGCGCTCCATGCCGGCGTCGACTTCGATCTCCCCGATGGCGTCAGCTTCAGCAACCTGCCGAAGGCGCTAGCCGATGGACGCGTTACCCAGGGCGAGATAGACAACGCTGTACGGCGCATGTTGCGCCTGAAGTTTCTGGCCGGGCTGTTCGAGAATCCTTATGCCGATGCGCGTTACGCCAAGTCGATCACCGACAATGCCGAAGCTCGTGCCCTCGCCACGGAGGCCGCTCGCAAGACCACGATCCTCCTGAAGAACGACGGCACGCTGCCGCTGCGTAAAGAAACACTCAAGACGCTTGCCGTCATCGGACCGAACGCTGCGGTCGCGCAGTTGGGCGGCTACTCGAGTGTGCCGCGGCACACGATCAGCCTGCTCGAAGGAATACAGGCAAAAGCCGGCAATGGCATGCGCATCGTCACGTCAGAAGGCGTGCGGCTCACCGACAAGGGCGACTGGTGGTCCGACGAAGTGGTACTCGCGAACCCCGCGGAGAATCGCCAACGAATCGCTGCGGCAGTCGAAGTCGCGAAGCAAGCCGACACCATCGTTCTGGCGATCGGCGGCAGCGCCGCCATTCATCGCGAAGCCTGGGCAAATAGCCACCTCGGCGATCGCACCGATGTCACCCTGCTGGCACAGCAGGACGAACTGGCGGCGGCAATGTTCGCTCTCGGCAAGCCGGTGGTCGTGGTCCTCATCAATGGCCAGCCCTTGTCTATTCCGCAGGTCGTAGACAAAGCGAATGCGATGCTCGAAGCCTGGTATCCGGGACAGGAAGGCGGCACCGCGCTGGCGGACATCCTGTTCGGCGATGCGAATCCCGGCGGCAAGCTGCCCGTGACGATTGCGAGATCGGTGGGCCAGTTGCCTATGTTCTACAACCAGAAGCCGAGCGCCCACCGCGGCTACCTGTTCGGCAACAATCAACCGTTGTTTCCGTTCGGCTTCGGCCTCTCGTACACCACTTTCGACATTGGTGCGCCACGACTGTCCGCGCCACGCATCCGCACCGACGGTTCGGTGACCGTATCGGTCGAGGTTCGCAACACCGGCAAGTTGGCGGGAGATGAAGTCGTACAGCTCTATGTTCGCGATGTGCTCAGTTCGGTGACGCGCCCGGTCCAGGAACTGAAAGGCTTCAAACGCGTGACGCTCGCGCCCGGAGCCTCGAGAACGGTAGACTTCGTCCTCGACCGCAATGCGTTTGCATTCTGGAATGAACGAATGAAGTATGTCGTAGAGCCCGGCGAGTTCCTGGTGTCCTCGGGCGGCAACTCGGCCACGCTGAAATCCATTTCGCTGCAGATCGAATGACGCAGCCCGGCGGGAGCAGTTACCGCTGGCGCGTCTGTGCGCTACTGCTGTTCGCGACCACGATCAACTACATGGATCGCCAGGTCCTGGGCGTCCTGGCTCCCGATCTGCAACGCGAGATCGGCTGGAACGAAATCGAGTACGGCTACATCGTCACGGCGTTTCAAGCAGCCTACGCCATCGGCCTGCTATGCGCCGGCGCCGTCATCGACAAGCTCGGCACGCGATTGGGGTATGCACTGGCGATCGTCGTGTGGAGTCTCGCCGCGATGAGCCATTCGCTCGCGACCACGGCGCTCGGATTCGGCATCGCACGCTTCGCCTTGGGATTGGGTGAGGCCGGCAACTTTCCCGCGGCGATCAAGACAGTGGCCGAATGGTTTCCCCGCAAGGAACGGGCGCTGGCCACCGGCATCTTCAACTCGGGTTCCAACGTCGGCGCCATCGTTGCGCCGCTGACCGTGCCTATCGTCGCGATCACCTGGGGCTGGCAGATGGCTTTCGTGTTCACCGGCCTGCTCAGCGCCACCTGGCTGGTCGCCTGGCTCACGTTCTATCGACCGCCGGAGCAGCAGCCGAAGGTGTCCGCGGCCGAACTCGCTTATATTCGCAGCGATCCACACGAACCTGCACAGAAGATTCCCTGGTCGACCTTGCTGCGCCACCGGCAGACCTGGGCCTTCGTCGCCGCCAAGTTCATTACCGATCCGTTCTGGTGGTTCTTCCTGTTCTGGCTGCCCAAGTTCCTCAACAGCGAGTATGGCCTCACGCTCACCGGCATCGGCCCGCCGCTGGTAGTGATCTACATCATGGCGGATGTAGGCAGCATCGGTGGCGGATGGCTCGCTGCCCGCTTCATTCGTCGCGGCTGGAGCGTCAACCGGGCACGCAAGACGGCGATGTTCACCTGTGCAATGTGCGTGCTGCCCATCGTCTTCGCTTCCCACGCCGGGAACCTGTGGCTCGCTGTCGGTCTGATCGGCCTGGCGGCGGCAGCACACCAGGGCTGGTCGGCGAACCTTTTCACGTTGAGTTCCGACATGTTCCCGCGACATGCCGTCGGCTCCGTGGTCGGCATCGGCGGTTTCGGCGGCGCCGTGGGCGGCATGCTGATCGCGACCTTCGTCGGCTTCCTGCTGGAAAGCACCGGCAGCTACCTGCCCGTCTTTCTCATCGCAGGCTCGGCGTATCTATTCGCCCTTCTCATCGTGCATCTGCTCGCGCCGCGTCTCGAAGCCGCACAGCTCACGACCCCGCCACTTCCAGTACCTTCCTGAGCCGGATGTCCGCACTGGATGCGCCTACCTGTACTTCGTACTTGCCGGCGTCGACAGCAAAGCGCTGCAGCTTCTCATCGTAGTAAGTCAGGTCCCTGCCCGCCTTCACGGTGAACGAAACCTTGCGGCTCTCGCCGGCTTGCAAGTGGACGCGTTCGATCGAGCGCAATTCCTTGACCGCTCGCGGGCGCAGTGGCGACAACGGATGCAGATATAGCTGCACGACTTCATCGCCCGGCCGCGCGCCCGTGTTCTTCACCGTCATCGACACATTCACGACATCGTCCGCTGCGGCCCTGGCTCGATCGATCCGCAGGTCGGAGTACTCGAACCGGGTGTACGACAGTCCATGACCGAACGGATACAGCGGACTGCCGGCGAAGTAGCGATAAGTGCGGCCTTGCATGGAATAGTCATCGAATGCAGGCAACATCTGCGTTTCGCGATAGAACGTCACGGGCAAGCGGCCCGCGGGATTGGCATCGCCGAACAGCACATCGGCAACGGCATTGCCGCCCTGCTGGCCCGAATACCAGGCGACGAGAATGGCAGGCAGTTTCTGCTGTGCCCAATCGACGGCCAGCGCCGAACCCGTAGTGAGCACCAACACGACGGGCTTGCCCGTTGCGTACAGCGCCTCCAGCATTTTCTGCTGTACGGCAGGCAGCCGCAGATCGGTACGATCGCCGCCGGCGAAGCCCGGATACTTCACGCTCATTTCCTCGCCTTCGACATCGCCGGTCAAGCCACCGACGAACACGATGACGTCTGACTGGCGCGCCACGTCCATCGCTTCTTCGAACGGCGGCTTCGCTCCGGGCCGCTGCCATGACAAGCGCACTTCGGCATCGCGATCGCGCTCGAAGTATTCCAGGCGCAGGTCGTAAGCCTTGCCACCTTCCAGCTCGATGAACGCGCTATTGCTGGCCAGCCGCGGATTCGGCTTCCAGTTGTCGAGCAACGGCTTGCCATCGACCCCGCCATCGATGAAGAGGCGGAAGCCGTCGTTGGCGCCGACGCTGAGTTCGTAGCGGCCCGATGTCGGCGGCATCAGCTGGCCGGTCCAGCGGATACTGAAATCGTCGCCACCGAGAGCAGCATCGCCAGCGAGTTCTCCTCGCGCAACCAGGTCGTCCGTCGGCGATCCGCGATCCCAGCGAAAGGCGACGCGGGGATCGATGCGGGTCATGACAGGTTTGCCTGCTAGCGCCTGGCCTCGAAAGTACTCGCCTTTCAGCCCCTGCCCGGCCGCACCTTTCCCAGGCCGTAGATACGCGGCGTCGATCAAAGGCGTGGCGCGTGCGTCTTCACGGCCCTCGACCAGGTCGGTTCCACGCGAATATAGAACTCGCGATTTACCCGCTGTCGCTGCACGAATACCTTCGACGATCGTGACTGGCGCTGCCGGCGTTCCGTAGTAATTTCCCAGCAGCGACATGATTTCATCCGCGGTGGGACCGATGACGCCAATGGTGCCGACATCGCGGCGCAGCGGCAGCAAGCCCGTGTTCTTTAGCAGAACGATGGACTCTTGAGCGGCGCGACGCGCCAGTCGATCGTGCTCCGGAGATTGATTCGCGGAATAAGGAATCTGCGCCCAACGCACTTTCTCGGGTGGATCGAACATCCCTAAGCGAAACCGCGCCAGCATCAATCGCTCGACAGCCGCGTCGATCTGCTTCTCAGCGATCAGCCCCTGCTTGACCGCGGGAATCAACGCTGCATAGGTCTTGCCGCAATCCAGGTCGCAACCGTTCTTCACTCCCAGCGCCGCGGCCTTCTCTGCGGTATCGACGATCTTATGATGCAGGAAAATATCTTCGATGGAATCGCAGTCGGAGACGACATAGCCGTCGAAACCCCAGTCGTGGCGCAGCGTCTGTTGCAGCAGCCTGGGGCTCGCAGATGCCGATTCCCCGTTGACGCGGTTGTACGCACCCATCACCGCTGCGACTTTCGCTTCCTCAACCAGCGCACGAAAGGCCGGCAGATAGGTTTCATGCAGATCCCGCTCGCTCGGATGCACGTCGAAACGATGTCGATCCGCTTCGGGCCCGCTATGTACGGCGAAATGCTTGGCCGTCGCATCGACCTTGCGGTACTTGGGATCGTCGCCCTGCAAGCCCCTGACGAACTGCACGCCCATTCGCGCCGTCAGAAAGGGATCTTCGCCGTAGGTTTCCTGTCCGCGCCCCCAGCGAGGATCGCGAAAAATATTGATGTTGGGCGACCAGAAAGTCAGGCCCTGGTAGCGACCGCGTTGCCCGCGCCGCTCGAACTCGTGATGCTTGGCCCGCGCTTCATCGCTGATCGCGGTGGCGACCTGCAGCATCAGCGATGTATCGAAGGTCGCCGCAAGTCCGATTGCCTGGGGGAATACGGTTGCCGCTCCGGCACGTGCGACCCCATGCAATGCCTCGTTCCACCACTCATATGCCGGCACACCCAACCGCGGAATCGCAGCCGCATCGTTGCCTAGCTGCGCAACCTTCTCTTCGAGAGTCATGTGCGATACGAGGTCGTGAGCGCGATCGGGAAAACTTCGGCTCAGATCCAGGTATGCCGCAGGCTCCGCTGCCGCGGCAGCGCTGGAAACGAACGCTGTCGCGACGATCAACCAATTCCTTGTGATTTGCATCAGCGCTCCTGTTGAATCGCGATATCGAAGGGACCGGCGGGCAATGTGGAGCGGTCGTAGAGTGTGCAGATGGGACTGTCGGCCCAGCAGTAGCGAACGTGTGTGGCGGTACTGCCTGCATCTGGAAGGGAGATCGTGTTGCCGGCGATGTCGGCTTCGACGAATTCACACGAGGCCGACTCTGCGCCGCAGAGTTGAAAACCGATGGGCCGCCGCGCTCCATAGGCAATCAGTTCGCCTTCCACATCGCCGAAGGTCACTTCGATCTTGCCTGCACGCCGCTTCGCCGCTATGACTGCAGGACCAGACGCAGCAATGGACTCGTGCTCGACGAGATGCCGGGCAGCCCGTGCCAGCCTGCGTCCCAGCTCCTGCTTGTTGGCCGGGTGAATGTCGTAGCGATCGCCTATATCGATGGCGACTGCGAGTGCGGCATGTGGATCCCGTTTCACAACCAATCGCTGTGCTTCGCGCAGCTCGGCCCAGCCGCTGTCTTTCGGCTCCGTCAACGGAGGTCCGTAGTTGGCGAGTTGCACGATGAGGAAAGGCAGCTCGGCACCGAACTGCTTGCGCCAGTCGCTCATCAATCCCTTCAACAACGAATCGTAGTTGCCTGGGGCGCTCGTGTTGGATTCGCCTTGATACCAGACGGCTCCCTCGATGGGCAGAGAGCCCAGCGGTGCGATCATGGCGTTGCGAATCAAGGTGACTCCCGCTGTCACCTCCCACGGTGCACGCGGCGGCGATCCGATATCTGCAGCTTGCTGAAAGCGCCAGTCGGAATCGACAGTCACCGCAGTGCCATCTTCCAGCAGCAGCTTGCGATCCTGCGGGGAGCCGATGATGCCGCCATCGCCATAGGTATCGAGCACGTCGACGGCGATGACGTTGTCACCGGAGCGCAGCACCTTCGGATCGATTCGATAATTGCGCTGCACGTCGGCCCCCGACGTCGTGCCGATGAATTGACCGTTCACCCACAGATGATCGACTTCATCGATCCTGCCGAGCGCCAACGTCGCACGTTGGCGCGCTTGTGCGGCGGTCAACTGGAAATGGGAGCGATACCAGACCATGCCATCGTAGCGCGCCAGTTCCGGAATGCCCCAGCGCTCCCACGGGCCCAGCAAGCCCGGGATGGGTGACCATTGACCGGACGGCGATTCACGACTCCACGGCGGCACTTCGCGCTTCGCTGCGTTGCTTTGCCACCATGCTTCCCAGCGCTTTCCCCAGCGTTGCATGGCAACGGCGGGATCGCTCGCGTACTTCGTTACCAACTCCAGCAAGTCCGGATAGCCCTCGAGCGGCTGCAGCGCTTGCTTGCTCATCCATGCTTCGATCCGCGATCCGCCCCAGGAGGAGTTGATCAGGCCCATGGGTCGATGCGCCGTCTTCTGCAGTTCGCGAGCGAAATAGAAACATGCTGCCGAGAATTCCGGCACGTTGCGCGGCTCGGCTTTCAGCCATGCGATATCGCCGTCGAAATGAGTCCGCGGTTCGAGGCTGGTGCGCAGCGGAATCGTCAGCATCCGAATCGAGTCATTGGTCGAACCGGCGATCTCGGAGCGAGCATCTAGAGCGCGATTCACCGGCAACACCATGTTGGACTGGCCGGAGCACAGCCAGACGTCGCCGATCATTACATCCTCGACCTGCTGACGGCGGTCCCCCGCTTCGACACTGAGTCGATAAGGGCCACCGATGCCGAGCGGCGCCAGTGTCGCGGTCCAGGCGCCTGATTCGTCAGACATCGCACTCGTAGTGAGGTTTGCAATGGTGACCTTCACGGAGGTGCGCGGCTTCGTCGTACCCCACAGGACGAGTGGTTTGTCCCGCTGCAGGACGACGTGATCGCTGAACAGCTCATGTAACAAGGGCGCTTCGGCTGCCTGTGCGTATGCATGCAAGGCCAAGCAAGCTAGCGCTAGTGAAAATCGCGTCATGCTCAGATCCATGCTCAGATTCCTGGGGCGTACGGAAACGACAGCGACTCGTAATAGTCGAGCGAGTGTTCGGGAGGCGCATAGCCCGCCGGCAGCGGACGTTTCGAGAAAGTCTGGAAGTAGGCGATGCTGGCATCGCGCCACCAGCGTGCTTCCTTCTCTTGAATACCGAGGAATGCAGCCACCTGTGCGTGCCGTTCGGCATCGACCCATCCGGCATCGACGTCGAGCGCCAGCTCCGCCCACGTCTTTCGCATCTCGCTGACAGCGTCTACGCCGCGCGAGTATCGATACACGAGTTCGTCCCAGAGAATGCGGCCGGACTGCATGCGGTGGTCCCACGGTACGTGATGAAACCAGAGCAACAGCTTTTCCGGCACGCGTTCGATGCTGCCGAGTTCGGCCGCGACCTGCGGCGCATATTGTTCGACTGCTTTGCTACCGCTCGCACTGCGATCGAAACCGATGCCACGCTCATCGGCGCGATGATAGTAAACGGACGTCCAATCGGCTCGCGGTCCGCCGTCCACCCATGGCCCGGGACCGTAGTGGTGACTGCGTCCCATCAAATGATGCAGCCCGAGTGGCGTCATGTAGTCCACGACGGTCTCGCGCGACGACATCATCATGTCCACTACCTTGCCTACGAAACGCGGCTCGTTCGTAAACGTCATCCGCGTCCATTCTTCGGCGACCGCGCGTGGCGACGACGATGGATCCCATGCCAGGCGTCCGAATGCATACCAGTTCGCTTGATCGAACTGCGAGCCGGTCCAATTGCGGTCGGCGCCGATATTGGCAACACCGGCCATGGCGGTGCGTGCGTAGCCGTGCAGCGAACCGTCGACGACTCGTGCCACGGTCGAGCCCTTGCCGCGCACGAAGGTGTCTGACTGCAAAGCCTCTTCGTACAACGGTGCGAGATAGGCAAGGTGCGTTGCGAATCCGAGGTATTCCTTGGTGATCTGGAACTCCATGGCCAGCGGCGTTCGCGGCATTGCGCCGAACAGCGGATGGAACGGTTCGCGCGGCTGGAAATCGATGGGCCCGTTCTTCACCTGTACCAGCACGTTGTCGTGGAATTTTCCGTCGAGGGGCACGAACTCGCCGTAGGCCTGGCGGGCGCGATCGTCCGGCGTTTCGTGCGAGTAGACGAATGCTCGCCAGACGACGATTCCTCGTTTGCCGATGGCATCTGCGAGCAGGTTGGCGCCGTCGGCATGGGTGCGGCCGTAGTCCTGCGGACCCGGCTGGCCTTCTGAGTTCGCCTTGACCAGGAAGCCGCCAAAATCGGGAATGACGCGATAGATCTCATCGGCCTTGTCCTGCCACCACCGCTTCACTTGCGGCTGCAAGGGATCGGCAGTCTTCAATCCGCCAATTTCGATGGGAGCACTGAATCGTGCGGACAGCAGCACACGAATGCCGTACGGACGCAGTACGTTCGCAATCGCGGCAGCCTTCGCGAGATAGGCAGACGTCAGGCTGAGGGCATTCGCATTGACGTTGGTCAGCACCGTGGCATTGATGCCGAGGGACGCGTTCGCCCGGGCGTAGTCGGTGTAACGGGGATCGACGTAGTCGGGAAGCTTGTGCCAGTCCCACAGGGAGGCGCCGGCATAACCACGCTCGACACGCCCGTCGAGATTGTCCCAGTGATTCAGCATCCGGTACTGAATACGCGGCGCTGCCTCGATATCGAGCCGGTCGAGCGGCTGCCGTGTCTGCATCAAGCGCAGGAAATGAAACACGCCGTACAAGGCGCCCGTATCGGTGTTCGCGGCGATGACCGTCAAAGGGATGCCTTCGGTCGTCACGCTGCGGATACGGTAACCGTCCTGGCCACTGGCTCGCAGATTGAGCTTGAGCGCGGCAAGGCGGCTCGATGCAGGAGTCAGCACCAGGATGCCGCCTGCCTTGGTTGCCTTGCCAACGGCGGGCAGCTGATAGCCAAGCAAGCCGCCGACGCCGCGTACCAGTTCGGCCCGAGCAGCAGCAAGCGTCGGCGAACTGCCCGTCAATTCTAATTCAGTGGCGCGGCTGCGGTAGCCCGTGAGCCACGGCTCCTCCACCACGCGGTATCTGAGCCAGAGGTCGTAACCGTCCTCAGCGAACGCCGGGCAGACTGCGCCAATCGCTAACAGGAGTATCGATAGCCATTGCACCGTGCCATTACACCATGCGACGGCAGTGGCATCGGAACGCACGCGCAATGGAATCTCAGCCAGAATTTCAACCATGCGGGCCGCCCCCGACCTGGACCGATCGTTTCATGTGCACCCGGGCCCTCTGCGTGACCCGAGACCGATGGACAGTATGGTAACGGTATCATTGCGGCGCGCTGCTAGCCACACCCGGCTTACGCCAGGCCTGTTACGAGTGCTCTACTATGGATGCACGCAGTGCTACATTTGCGCAACTTACCGGGCCGTCGCCCGACAGCGAGGAATCGTTCATTGGTCAGGAAAGTCATCGGACGCAAAGGCGATGCGGCAACCATTCACGACGTCGCCCAGCGTTCCGGCAAATCTCCCATGACCGTGTCGCGCGTGGTCAGCGGCAACGGCTATGTCAGCGAGAAAACCAGGGAAACGGTAATGCAAGCCGTGCGCGAGCTGAACTATCAGCCCAATCACGCGGCCCGCTCGCTGGCTGGCGCCCAAAGCACTCGCATCGCCCTCATCTATTCCAATCCAAGCGCGTCGTACCTGAGCGAGCTACTGGTCGGTGCGCTCGAAGGCGCCAGCCGGATGGCGACGCAACTGGTCGTGGAAACGTGGCATACGATCACGCCTGCGGCGGAACGCAGCGCTGCAAGGAAACTTGCCGAGAGCGCATCCGGCGTGATTCTTCCTCCGCCGTTGTGCGAATCGCGCGCGATCACATCCGAACTGGTCTCTGCTGGCGTTCCAGTCGTAGCCCTGGCGTCCGGCAAGTTCCAGGAGAACCTGTCATGCGTGCGGGTGGACGACTTCCGGGCCGCCCACGAAATGACGTCGTACCTGATCGCCCGTGGCCACAGTCGCATCGGCTTCATCAAGGGCGATCCGAACCAGACCGCGAGCGCCAGGCGCTTCGAAGGCTACCAGGCGGCGCTGCAGGAAGCCGGGATCGCGGCAGACCCCGTCAATGTCCAGCAGGGGTATTTCACTTATCGTTCCGGCCTGGAGGCGAGCGAGAAACTGCTGAACCGGAAGAAGCCGCCGAGCGCCATCTTTGCTTCCAACGACGACATGGCCGCAGCGGCAATTTCGGTGGCCCACCGACGCGGCATGGATGTGCCGCGCGACCTTTCGGTCGTCGGCTTCGACGATACCAACACCGCCACGACCGTCTGGCCCGAACTGACCACCATCCGCCAACCCATCGCCGCGATGGCGCAATCGGCCATCGAGTTGTTGATGCGCAGCTTGCGGCGCAAGGACAAGTCAACCCGCGTCGTGGTCGATCACGTGATCGCCCACCAGCTCATCGAGCGCGGTTCGGTCGCCCCTCCCGGTCCGAAGTGACATAGATCGGCCCTCGGAGAATCCCGGGGGCAAGCCGAGCAACCCAGGACACCGCCCGACGCCACGTTTTGCTTGAGTTCTGATAGCGCTATCATTACTGTGCGCAGACATTGGCACGATGCCGGACAGTGACCGGCACGATGCCGACCATAAGTGTCGTCCGCTCGCACAGGAGATACACGTGACGCAGAACGGGGGAAACAGCCAGCAGTCCCATCGGGCGCTGGTCCAGGGATTGACCATGATCGCCGCGCTGGGGGGATTGCTGTTCGGCTACGATACGGCCGTTATCTCCGGCGCCGTCGCGGCGATCGACCATAACTTCATCGACCCGCGCGGCTTGTCCGAAACCGCGGCGGGCAGCCTGTCGGGTTGGACCATCTCGTGTGCTTTGCTGGGCTGCGTCATCGGCGCTGCGCTCGCCGGACCGCTCTCACTTCGATTGGGGCGTCGCGGCGGGTTGCTGGTCGCTGCGGTTCTGTTCTTCGTCTCCGCCCTGGGCTCGGCGTTTCCTGAATTCGGCCTCGGCGAGGTCGGTGCCATGGGGCCGGCGGCACTGACGCCCTTCATTCTCTATCGCATCGTCGGCGGCGTCGGCGTCGGCATTGCTTCGATGCTGTCGCCGCTCTACATCGCAGAGATCGCTCCGCCCGCCGAACGCGGCCGCCTGGTGACCTATCAACAGGTCGCCATCGTCGTCGGCATGACCCTGGTCTATTTCATCAATTGGGCAATCGCTGCACAGGGCGACGACCAGTGGGTACTGGCGAGGGGCTGGCGCTACATGCTGCTGTCGGGAGCCGTGCCTGCCGGGCTGTTCCTGGTGCTGCTGTTGCTCGTTCCGGAAACGCCGCGCTGGCTGGTCATGAAAGGCCGCAGGGACGATGCGCGCAAAGTGCTGTTGCGCGTTGCCAGTGAATCGGAATCGATTCGCGTGCTGGCCGAAATCGAGGACTCGCTGACCGCCACTTCGGGCAAGCTGTTCGCATTCGGCGGCTTGCTATTGTTCGTCGGCATCATGCTTTCCGTTTTCCAGCAATTCATCGGCATCAATGCCGTGCTGTATTACGCGCCGCTCATGTTCAAGAACATGGGAGCCTCGACGGACACCGCCCTGCTGCAGACGATCACGGTGGGCGTGGCGAACATCGTCTTTACGCTGATCGCGCTGGTCACGGTAGATCGCTGGGGACGCAAGCCGCTGCTCATCCTGGGCGCGCTGGTCATGGCCGTGTCGATGCTGTCGCTGGGATTTCTGTTTTCCAGCGGCCACGTCGGCACCGCGGCGCTGGTCGCAGTGGTTGCCTACATTGCAGGCTTCGCGCTTTCGTGGGGCCCGGTCGTATGGGTACTGCTGGCGGAGATCTTCCCCAACGCCATCAAGAGCAAGGCCATGGCCATCGCCGTCGCCATGCAATGGATCGCCAACCTGTTCGTGTCCTGGTCGTTCAAGGTGCTCGACGGCAACTCCGTGCTGAACGGCATGTTCAACCACGGCTTCGCTTACTGGATCTACGGCGCCATGAGCATTCTCGCCGCGCTGTTCGTGATGAAGTTCGTACCGGAAACCAAGGGCCGCACCCTCGAATCGATACAGCAGTTGTGGGTGGCGCACTCGCCGGCGAAACGCACTGCGGTCAGCGAAACGAGCACGGCGGTGACCTGATCCGTGCCGCAAGCCCCCAACTCCTGAGAGTGTCGCTGTGATTCAGCATCTTCCCGTCGATTGGCGCAATGCCGTCCTGGTAGGACGGTTGCAGACCGCTGCCGGTCCCACGCCGGTGGTCGTGTCCAAAGGCATGGTCCGCGATGTTTCGCGCTTTGCACCCACCGTGTCTCAGTTGCTCAATCAATGGCCAAGACAAGGCAGCGACGCCATTCCTGACGGTGAGGACCTGGGTCCTATCGATCAACTGGCGTTGCGCACGCCCGGAGAAGGTAGCGCTAACGCAATGCGGCTGCTCGCCCCCTTCGACCTGCAATGCGTAAAGGCCTGCGGCGTTACGTTCGCCGTGTCTGCCGTCGAGCGCGTGATCGAGGAACGGGCACGCGGAGAGGCGTCTCGGGCGACTGAGATTCGCGAAGCCCTGCAGCAACGCATGGGCGGCGATTTGCGCTCTGTCGTCCCCGGCTCCGCTGCCGCCGCGAGACTCAAGGCGGCGTTGATCGCCGATGGCATGTGGTCGCAGTACCTGGAAGTTGCCATCGGTCCCGACGCGGAAGTCTTCACCAAGACCCCGGTGCTGGCCTCCGTCGGCCATGGCGATTACATCGGCATTCGTGGCGATTCCGAGTGGAACAACCCGGAGCCCGAAGTGGTGCTGGCCTGCAACGCTCGCGGCGAAGTGCTTGGCGCCACGCTCGGCAACGACGTCAACCTTCGCGACATCGAAGGCCGCAGTGCGCTGCTGCTCGGCAAAGCGAAAGATAACAATGCGTCGTGCGCCATCGGGCCGTTCATTCGGCTATTCGACGATCGCTTCACGCTCGATCGCGTGCGCAACGCCATCGTCTCGCTGGACGTGCAAGGTCCGGAGGGTTATCGACTCACCGGCCAGAGCTCCATGTCGCTGATCAGCCGCGACCCGCTGGAGCTGGTGAAACAGACACTGGGCGACCATCAATATCCCGATGGCTTCGCGCTGTTCCTCGGCACCATGTTTGCTCCCACCGACGATCGCGATGCCCCGGGCCGTGGATTCACGCACAAGCAGGGCGACATCGTGCGTGTGTCGTCGCCGGATCTCGGCGTGCTCGAGAACCAGGTGCGGATCTGCGGCTCGATTGCACCGTGGACATTCGGCATCGGCGACCTGATGCAGAACCTTGCCCGCCGGGGCCTGCTGCGAGGGACAGCGGCGTGACTCCTTTTTCGGCACCCATTCATTTTTCGGCACCCGCTCACCCTGTCCAGCCGATGCGCAGGCGAGAAACGACGTCATGAAGCATGCTGTTTATCCTTCCCTGGCCGAGCGCACGGTGGTCATCACCGGTGGCGGCTCCGGTATCGGGGCCGAACTGGTCCGATCGTTCGCCCGCCAGCATTCCCGTGTGTTCTTCCTGGACATCGCGGAGGACAGTTCCCGCGCACTCGAAGAGGAACTCGACGGCAGCGCCAGGTTCCTCAAGTGCGACCTGACGAATATCGATGCATTACGCACAGCTCTCGCCGCCATTGCAGACTCCGGCGGTCCGATCACAACACTGGTCAACAATGCAGCGAATGACGACCGTCACCAGACCGAGGAGGTCACTACCGCCTACTGGGACAACCGAATTGCAGTGAACCTGCGCCATCACTTCTTCGCCGCACAGGCAGTGGCGCCAGAAATGCGACGCGCCGGTGGCGGCTCCATCATCAATCTGGGCTCCATCTCCTGGCACCTGGGGATGGCGAACCTGGCTCTCTACGAAACGGCGAAGGCCGGCATCGAGGGGCTTACACGCGCGTTGGCACGGGATTTCGGACCGTCGATGATCCGTGTCAACTGCGTGATTCCCGGTGCAGTGAGAACGCCGCGACAGATTGCCCTGTGGCACACGCCGGAAGAGGAAGCGAAGATTCTCGAACAGCAATGTATCAAGGTGCGCGTCGACCCCGTCGACATTGCAGCGATGGTGCTGTTCCTGGCCTCTGACGATGCGCGCCTGTGTACGGGCCATAATTATTGGGTCGATGCCGGTTACGGTTGACATGGCAACCATGGGACCCGAATGCATACTGGACGTTGGCGCCGAACTCGGCGAAGGTCCGATCTGGATGGCCAAGGAGCGGGCCGTCTGGTTCGTCGACATCAAGGGACGACGGATCCATCGCTACCACGAACCCACCGGCGCACACCGTTCCTGGACCAGCCCCGAAGAAGTGGGGTTCATCGTGCCCAGCGCCGGCGGACAGTTCATCGTCGGCCTGCGCTCGGGACTGCATCGCTTCAATGCCGAGAAAGGCACGTTCACCCTCCTCGCCGCGGTCGATTCCGATCTTCCGCACAACCGGCTCAACGATGGCTTCGTCGACGCCGCCGGGCGGCTGTGGTTCGGCACCATGGACAACGACGAGAAGGACGCCACCGGGTCGCTGTATCGCTTCGACCGGCGTGGGCTGAAGAGTTGCGATCGGGGCTATGTCATCACCAATGGCCCGGCGGCGAGTCCCGACGGCCGCACGCTGTATCACATCGATACGCTGAAGCGACTCATCTATGCCTTCGACCTGAACCCGGTCGGCCAGATCTCGCAGCGTCGTGTGTTCGCGCAGATCGATACGCCCGGCGCCTATCCGGATGGCCCCATCGTCGATGCGGCGGGCTATCTCTGGGTCGGGCTGTTCGGCGGCTGGGGCGTGCGAAGATATTCGCCGCAGGCGGAACTGCCCGAGACCATCCGCCTGCCGGTGGCTAACTGCACCAAGGTCGCCTTCGGCGGCGACGATTTGCGTACGCTCTACATCACGACGGCGTGGAAGGGACTCTCTTCGGAAGAACGCAGCCGCCAGCCGCTTGCCGGCGGACTGTTTCGTTTACGAGTCGATTCACCGGGCTTGCCGCAACACGCAGTCGTCGAGTGATGACCGCTCCTGCGATGACGGGCGATGAGCGCCGTGTCATTCGGAAGGTGGCGCTGCGGCTGATACCGTTCCTGACGCTGCTCTACTTCGTCGCGTTCCTGGATCGCGTCAACGTCGGCTTCGCCGCGCTGACCATGAATCGCGACCTGGGACTGTCGGACAGCGCCTATGGCATCGGCGCCGGCATTTTCTTCATCGGCTATTTCTTTTTCGAAGTCCCCAGCAACCTGCTGCTGAAGAAATTCGGTGCGCGGCGTTGGATCGCCCGCATCATGCTCACGTGGGGCGCGATCTCCATCGCCATGGCGTTCGTCGAAGGGCCGGCAAGCTTCTGGGCATTGCGATTCGCCCTCGGCGTTGCCGAAGCCGGCTTCTTTCCGGGCATGGTCCTGTACCTGACGTTCTGGTTTCCCGCCAGCGTGCGGGCCGGCATGATGGGATATTTCATCCTGGCGAATCCGTTGTCGAGCGTGTTCGGCGCACCGGTCTCCACCGCTATCCTGAACAGTCATCTATGGGGACGGGCCGGCTGGCAGACGATGTTCATCATCGAAGGCATTCCGGCGATCATCCTCGGCGTCGTCGTGTTCTTCTGGCTCAGCGACGAACCGGCGACCGCTCGATGGCTCGATCCAAAGGAGCGCGAGCTGCTGAGGCTGGCGATTGCACGGGAGCAACGGCCCGATCAACGGGCGTCGCTGCGTGATGCGTTCACCAGCAAGCGCGTGTGGCTGTTCGCGATCATCTATTTCGGCTTGAACCTCGGCGTCTATGGTTTCGGTTTCTGGGCGCCGCAGATGATCAAATCGCTGGGCAATCTCACCAATGCCCAGACCGGACTGGTGACGATGCTGCCGTATGCTTGTGGCGCGGTCGCGATGCTGCTGTGGGGAAGGCATTCCGATCGCACCGGCGAACGCGTCGGACACATCGTTGTGGCTTCGACTCTTGCAGCAGCGGGATTTCTCATCGGCAGCAACACTGACGTGCTGTGGATAGGCATTGCCGCCTTCTCGCTCGGAGCGATGGGCATCTTCGGCTCCTTGCCGGTGTTCTGGACATTGCCTACGACGCTATTGACCGGGACCGCGGCGGCGGCCGGCATTGCGATGATCAACTCGATCGGCACTCTCGCCGGGTATGCAGGGCCGGTGCTGATCGGCAGACTCAAGGAAGTGACGAACGATTACTCCACCGGGCTCATGGTTCTTGCCGCCGGGATGGCGGCGTCCGCTGTGCTGACCCTGATAAGCGGGCGAGCGTCGCCGTCAGCTCAGCGGGGCTGATATAGAAATGCTCGCACACGCGTCCCCATAGCATCGCTGTCGGCACGTTATGATCGCCGCGTTCCTTCTGCGCCTGCTGCAGGACGTAGAGAACGATCCGCTCCTCGCGAGTCAGACCGTCGCGGATATCGGGTAGCGCGTCGCTGCGGTTGGGTTTGGGGCTGGTATCCACGGGTAGTTCGTCGGGGTTTGAACGCGTCTACTGTATCGCAGTGGACCGCAGCTTGATGTTTTTCTGCGCCCGCTCGATGAGGCCCCGCTCGATCGCAGGCCATTGTTGTTCGTCTTTGCCCCCGGGCGCCAGATCGGCGGCGGTCAGACCTCGAGGCGACAGGTCTTCCATGTAGATGATCATCAATTCCTTGCGGGCCTCTGCGTCCAACAGCTCGACGAAGCGCACGTTGATCGTATCCGGCGGCAATGTATAGCCTTGCGCCTGCAGCAAGCGCCGGACGTGTTCCGTGTCCGAACCGGGTTTCACCGGCTCGCCACCGGCGCCGAATCTCGCCCTGACGAAGAGATCCCTGTCGAAGATCCGCATGGTTCGATCCCGCGAGTAGTCGTGCCGCAACTCCGGCCGGCTCGGAACATACGCTTCGAACTGAATCCAGTACAGCCGCTGCACCTTCTTCTGCGCATCAGCCTCGACGAACACATGAAGCTCGCAATCCGCGATATCGAACAGCACCCAGCGGTCCGCCCCGACGTACCGAACTTGGATCGGCAGCTCGATCCGAACACTGGGATCGCGGGTTGAGGTGACGATGTTCTCCCGAACCTTCCGCTCCGGCGCGGCGCTCTGCGCGCTGGCGGCAACACAGATCAGAAGTGTGACAAGGGCGGTAAGGGGGATGGCTTTCATGGGGGCTCCTGTGCGGGTGGCTCTGGGTCGGACGCGCGGGGTGGGGGAAATGTTGCGGCGGGCTTGGACACCCATCTATCTGATCTAGGACGGCGGTCGATCTAAACGTGGACACCCATTCCGATCTAAACGTGGACACCCATCGATTGAATGGTCCGAATCGATGGGTGTCCTGGCATCCAACCATTGGACATCCATGATCTGTCCGTCAGGTGGGTGTCCAAGTCACCTGCTGACTCGGTGGCTGTCCAAACTCGAGGGTGGCCTGGAGCGGATTTGATGGGTGTCCAGGGGCCACCAAGCGTGGTCTGGAGGGGCCCATCCGATGGGTGTCCAGCCGCCCTCCGGCCGCTCGAACGCCAGGAGTATCATCCGCGTTGCCTCAGCCCGAGGTTCTGCCCGGATTCGGACTCCTCAGCATGAAGATTTCACGCCGAGCCCAAGCAATCGCTCCTTTTCTGGCCATGGAATTCGGCAAGCAGGCGGCGGCTCTCGAAGCCGCCGGACATCACGTCGTCAAGCTGAACATCGGGGAGCCCGACTTCGGCGCGCCGGATACAGTGGTGCGCGCAATGCATGCAGCACTCGAAGCGCGACACATGGCTTATACGGCAGCACTGGGAATCCCGCGTCTTCGAGAGACGATAGCGAGGCACTACGAAAAGACCTATGGCGTGCGCGTGGGTGCCGAACGCATCGTCGTCACTGCCGGTGCCTCGGCTGCACTGCTTCTGGTCACCGCTGCATTGGTCGACGCTGATGACGAAGTATTGGTAGGAGATCCGTCCTACCCATGCAATCGTCATTTTCTCGAGAGCTTCGGCGCACGGGTCAAACTCGTCCCCACCGATGCATCGACTCGCTTCCAACTAAGCAGCGCCCTCGTCCAGAAGCACTGGTCCGATAGAACACGAGGTTTGATGGTCGCCACTCCGTCGAATCCAACAGGGACATCAGTGCCACCTCATGAGCTCGCAGCGATCTGCAACTGGGCGCGCGCGCGAGGTGCGTGGCGCATCGTCGATGAGATCTACTTGGGACTCAGCGACCACGATGCAAGCGGTCAAGGAGTACCAACGGTGTTGTCGTTCGATCGCGATGCCATCGTCATCAACAGCTTCTCCAAGTATTTCGGTATGACGGGGTGGCGGCTTGGATGGTGTGTACTACCGCTGGACCTCGTACCAGCGGTCGAGCGCCTGGCACAGAACTACTACATCTGCCCTTCTACCCCCGCTCAGCATGCAGCGCTGGCTTGCTTCGCCGAGGAATCGGTCGCCGTGTGCGAATCTCGCCGCCTCGAACTAGCCAGTCGCCGTTCACTGGTACTCGCCGGGCTGGAACAGCTCGGCTTGTCGGTCCCAGTTCCACCCGATGGCGCCTTCTACGTTTACTTCAGCGTCAAGAACACCGGCCTGGATGCGATGACGTTCTGCACACGCGCCTTGGCGGAAGCGCACGTCGCGCTGACGCCCGGCGCAGACTTCGGCAAATGCAGCGCGCGCGATCATGTGCGTCTCTCCTACGCAGCATCGCAAGGCGAGTTGCGCGAGGGACTGCGCAGATTGGGGACATTCGTTGGGAGTCTTGGACACCCATCTATGTAGCGTCCCAGAAGGCTTGGAAAAAACTTGGACACGCATCGATTCGAAGGATAGGCGGCCTCGAAAATCGGTGGCTGTCCACGAGTTGTGGACACCCATCCACTGGAAGTTTGGGCGGCAGGAAAAACAGATGGCTGTCCAAGAGTCCATCCCTCCAAAGAGTCCACAGATTCGATGGGTGTCCAGTCCAGCCCCCTCCAAAATCTGCGCAAACCCAGCCACCACCGCCGCATTCCCCGATTAAACCTTCTTATCCCAGTAACACCACGGTCTCACCGCTCACCCGCAGCCTCCGCTACCGACGCGGCCCTGCTAGCGCCGGTAGGGATGGCGGTAGCGGCGAAGTGACAACGAAGTCACATGACATTCCCTCGCGGTCAGATAGTGAATCGGCATTTGTTGGCGCACGCGCGCAACTATAAGGTGCGCACTCACCCCTTGGGAGTGCTCATGCATTTCTCGTCCCTGCTCAAGATAACGCCGGCCTTGGTTCTAACGCTGAGCGCCGCTGCAACGATGCAGCGAGCGTCTGCTCATCACGCTTTCGCCGCCGAGTTCGATGCCGATCAGCCGATGGAGCTGGATGGCACGGTGACCAAGATCAAGTGGGTCAATCCGCACAGCTGGCTGTATTTCGATGTGGTCGGCAAAGATGGGGCGACGACCAATTGGGGCGTGGAGTTCGGTGCGCCGAATCAGCTCGCACGCATCGGCCTGACCAAGGCTGACGTGGCGCCCGGCATGAACGTGCACATCAAGGGCTATCTCGCGAAGAACGGCGGACCGTTCGGCTACTCGGTGACCGTGAAGCTGCCGGATGGACGCACGTTCCAGACCGGCGGAGCACAGGATGCACCGAGCGGTAACCGCACCGCGAGCAGATAAGCATCATGCAGCATCGATCTGTCCTGTCGGGGCTCGTTGCCTCGATTGCATTCGCGTCGCTGACTATCGGCTCGCAGGCCCTCGCCAAAGAGAAGATTCCGCGCCTGCCGAACGGCAAGCCGGATTTTTCGGGTATCTGGCAGACCACCAGCGCAGCCGACTATGACCTCGAACCGCACTCGACTCGCAAGGACGCGCCACCCAGTGCAGGAATCGTCGAAGGCGGAGTAATTCCCTATCTGCCCGCGGCACTCGAACAGAAGAAGAAAAATTTTGCCGCGCGCGAGACCGACGACCCGCGCTTGAAATGCTGGACGCTGGGAACGCCGCGCGGCATCTACTATCCCGAACCATTCCAGGTGCTGCAGCGGGAAACCGACGTCACCATCGTATTTCAGTTCGGCCATTCCGTCCGCACCCTCTGGACCAACGATACGCTGCATCCGAAAGCCACCGATAACGAGCTCTATCTCGGCGACTCGCGCGGTCACTGGGAAGGCGACACGCTGGTTGTCGACGTGACCGACTTCAACGAAGACACGTGGCTGGATCGCGCCGGCAATTTTCACAGCCCGCAACTGCACGTGATCGAGAAGTGGCGATTCCTGGATGAGAACACCATCGACTACCAGGCGACGCTCGACGATCCCAACGTGTTCTCACGGCCCTGGAATATCGAAGTGATCCTGCATCGCCATCGCGAGAAGAATTTCCAGCTCATCGAGAACTACTGCTACACGCGGGACTTCGATCAGTATTACCCGGTGCCGGCGAAGGAATAGCTCGCGATGTCGCACACCATTCTATCCAAGGTATTGAGAGGCATACTGCTCGCAGCGAGCGTCGCAGCGGGAGCAAGTTCAGCCGTAGCCCAGAACGCTTCCGCGCCAGGTGGCGGCGGCATTCAACGCGAGACCAGCTTTCCCGCAATCGCGTCCGGTAAGTGGACTGGCAAACGCCTGCGCGACGGTCAACCCGACATACAGGGACAGTGGTCGAACACCATCGCCAATCACAACAACTGGACCGACCCGCAGGGCGGCGTGCCGGGAGATCCGAATCCCCGCGCGATTCCGAAGACGGCACGAAGCGAACGAGCACCAAGCCGCGTCAGCGATCCAGCGGATGGCCAGGTACCGTTTCAGCCCTGGGCCCGAGCGCTACAGCAGGATTTTCTAGCCAACTTCCACAACCCGACTCGCCCGGAGTACATCGAACCGTTGGCTCGTTGCGCGCCGGCGGGCGTGCCGAAGTCCTTCACTTGGCACGGCTTCGAGATTCGCCAGTATCCGGGCATCGTACTGATCATGTTCAACTCGGGCTCGCGGCTCATCTATCTCGATGGCCGCCCGCACCTGCCCGGGTCGATCAAGCTGTGGAATGCGGATTCGCGTGGACACTGGGAAGGCAACACGCTCGTCGTCGACGTGACCAACAACAATGCCAAGGCGAGACTCGCACGCACCGGCGAATTCGCGAGCGACAAAGTGCACATCGAAGAGCGCTATATCTTCGATAACAGCGGCCAGCGCTTCAACTACGTCGCGACGATCACGGATCCTACGGTCTACACGCGCCCCTGGACGGCAACGATTCCGGTGCGTCGGTACACGGAAAAGGATGAGCCGGACGGATGGCACTACGAAGTGGACGTAGCCAATACCAAGGACGGGCACCTGCAGCACGAGCATCCCGAACGAGTCTGCATCGAGAACAACGGACCCTTCGGCCAGGTCGCCGTCGCGCCGCCGAAGAAGTGAGTTGCCCATGTCATCTTTAATCGCCATCGCCGAACAAGTCGAACAGCTGCCAATCAGCGTCGCCATCGCCGAATCGCAGTACGCATTTCCCATCATCGAGGGCGTGCACCTCATCGGACTGTCGATCGCAGTCGGCCTGCTGTTCATCACCGATCTGCGTCTTGCTGGAGCGATCCTGCGGCGCGTTCCGCTGACGCAGGTGCTGCATCAGCTGCGACCGTGGATCCTCGGCGGCTTCGCATCGATCTTCATCACCGGTGGACTGCTGTTCCTGGCGGAAGCGACCACGCTGATCGCCAATCCGGCGTTCAAGTTCAAGCTGGTATTCATCGCGCTGGCCGCGATCAATGCGGCGTATTTCGAATTCGTCATTGCCAAGAAAGCAGGCGCGGAGCTGGATCGTCCGGTCATTCCCGCCAACGTGAAATTCGCCGGCCTGGCGTCGCTGACCTTGTGGACGATCGTCATCGTCTGCGGCCGATTGATTCCTTATCTGCCCTCCGCTCCCTGAGGCCTCCCATGTCGACCGCCGATATTCTCACCGCCATTCAGGACAGCCCCATCGCTCACGCGATCAGCAAGTCCAATCACCTGGTGGCCGCCGGACTGCAGGTAGTGCACGTGCTGGGCTTCATCGCCCTGCTGGCGGCTCTCGTGCTCGTCAGCTTGCGAATTCTCAAGCTGGTATTGAATCAGCAGCCGCTGAGCGAAGTAACCCGCGATGCGAACCGACTGTTCTATCTCGGCCTCAGCCTGACCGTGTGCAGCGGCGTGCTGATGTTCGTCTCGAGTCCCAAGCTGTATTTCTACAAGTACGCGTTCGAACTGAAAATGCTGCTGTTCGTCGCGGCTATCGTCATTCAGTTCGCGGTGCTGCGCAGAGTGGCAGCGAACGAAAATCCCAAGCCCTTCGCGGCCAGGGCCGCAGTGGCGCTGTCGCTCACTGCGTGGTTCGGCATCGGCCTGGCGGGAAGAATGATCGGGTTTACCTAGCCGATCGAATAGGTCATCGAAATAAACAGCTAGAACGCATCGCCCGGCACGCGGACCCAGCCTTCCATCAGCACACGAGCGCTGCGGCTCATGATCGCCTTGGTCACGGTCCACTCGCCATCGACCCGATTGGCTTCAGCACCGACACGCAATGTGCCCGAGGGATGTCCGAACCGCACCGAAGTGCGTGATCCGCCACCGGCGGCTAGATTCACCAACGTTCCAGGTATCGCCGCCGCGGTGCCGATAGCGACAGCTGCAGTGCCCATCATGGCGTGATGCAGCTTGCCCATGGACAGCGCACGCACCAGCAGATCGACATCGCCGACTGCAACGCGCTTGCCGCTCGAAGAAACATACTCAACCGGCTTCGCGACGAAAGCGATCTTCGGCGTGTGCTGGCGCTTGGCGCTTTCCTCGACCTGCTTGATCAGGCCCATGCGAATCGCGCCATGCGCACGAATGGCTTCGAACATCGCCAGCGCCTTGGTATCGCTGTTGATCGCGTCCTGCAATTCCTTACCTGTGTAGCCGATAGCCTCCGCATTCACGAAGATGGTCGGAATGCCTGCATTGATCATGGTCGCTTTGAGCGTACCCACGCCTAGAACTTCAAGGTCATCGACGAGATTGCCGGTCGGAAACATCGAACCGCCCGCGCCCTCTTCTTCGGCCGCAGGATTCATGAATTCGAGCTGCACCTCGGCGGCCGGAAACGTCACGCCATCCAATTCGAAATCGCCGGTCTCCTGCACAGCACCGTTGGTGATGGGCACGTGGGCGATGATGGTCTTGCCGATATTCGCCTGCCAGACCCGCACCGTCGCCACGCCATTTTTTGGAACGCGACTGGCATCGATGAGGCCGCTGCTGATGGCGAACGAGCCGACGGCAGCCGAAAGATTGCCGCAGTTGCCGCTCCAATCGACGAACGGTTTGTCTATCGACACCTGGCCGAACAGGTAGTCGACATCGTGACCGGGCTTGGCGCTCTTGGAAAGGATCACGGTCTTGCTGGTGCTGGATGTCGCACCGCCCATGCCATCGATCTGCTTGCCGTAAGGATCCGGGCTTCCGACCACTCGCAGCAACAGTGCATCGCGAGCCGGACCCGGCACCTGCGCGGCCGCAGGCAAGTCCTGCAGGCGGAAGAACGTTCCCTTGCTGGTACCGCCCCGCATGTAGGTTGCGGGGATTTTGATCTGGGGTACGTGGGCCATGGTGGAGTGAGTGCTCAGGCAGCCTGCGACGATTCGAGGAAGTCTTGTGCGAAGCGCTGCAGTACGCCGCCAGCTTCGTAAATCGCCAGTTCTTCCGCAGTATCGAGGCGACAGGTCACCGGCACTTCGACACGTTCGCCATTCTTGCGTGTGATGACGAGCGTGAGCGTCGCACGTGGCGTGCGTTTGCCGACCACGTCGTAGATTTCCGTGCCGTCGATTGCCAATGTCTTGCGGTTCACGCCAGGCTTGAATTCGAGCGGCAATACACCCATGCCGACGAGATTGGTGCGATGAATGCGTTCGAAGCCTTCGGCGGCGATGGCTTCGACGCCGGCGAGGCGAACGCCCTTTGCAGCCCAGTCACGCGAAGACCCCTGACCGTAGTCGGCCCCCGCAATGATGATGAGCGGCTGTTTGCGCTCCATGTAAGTCTCGATGGCTTCCCACATGCGCGTGACTTTGCCTTCCGGTTCGACACGCGCCAGCGAGCCCTGCACCACCTTGCCGTTCTCCTGGACCATTTCGTTCAACAGCTGCGGGTTGGCGAAGGTCGCCCGCTGGGCAGTCAGGTGATCGCCGCGATGGGTCGCATAGGAGTTGAAGTCTTCTTCCGGCAAGCCCATTTTCGCAAGGTATTCGCCTGCGGCGCTGTCCAGCAGGATCGCATTCGACGGCGACAGATGATCGGTCGTGATGTTGTCCGGCAACACGGCGAGCGGGCGCATGCCCTTCAGCGTGCGTTCGCCGGCCAGCGCGCCTTCCCAATACGGAGGACGGCGAATATAGGTGCTCTGCCCTCGCCAATCGTAGAGTGGGCTCACTTTCGGTCCGGTATTGGCGCTGAAGGCGAACATCGGATCATAGACTTTGCGGAAGTGCTCAGGCTTCACGCTCTTCGCCACGATGGCATCGATCTCCGCATCGCTGGGCCAGAGATCCTTGAGCGTCACCGATTTGCCTTGGGCATCCACGCCAAGCACATCCTTCTCGATGTCGAAGCGGATTGTGCCGGCGATCGCATAAGCGACGACCAGCGGCGGCGAGGCCAGGAATGCCTGCTTGGCATAGGGATGAATGCGCCCGTCGAAATTGCGATTGCCTGAGAGCACGGCCGTCGCATACAGGTCGCGATCGATGATTTCCTGCTGGATCGCAGGATCGAGCGCGCCGGACATGCCGTTGCAGGTGGTGCAGGCGAAGCCGACGATGCCGAAGCCGAGCTGTTCCAGTTCGTGGAGCAGCTGCGCTTCTTCGAGATACAGTTGTACCGCTTTCGAGCCCGGCGCCAGCGAAGATTTCACCCACGGCTTGCGGGTCAACCCTCGGGCATTGGCGTTACGCGCCAACAGGCCGGCAGCGATCACGTTACGCGGATTGCTGGTGTTGGTGCAGCTCGTGATGGCGGCAATGATGACGGCGCCGTCCGGCATCTGTCCCGGAATCTCTTCCCACTTGCCCGCGATGCCGCGCTTGGCAAGATCCGACGTCGGCAGGCGCTTGTGCGGATTCGAAGGACCAGCCATGTTGCGAACCACGGACGACAGGTCGAACTTGAGCACGCGTTCATATTCCGCGGTCTTCAGGCTGTCGGCCCACAAGCCCGTCCGCTTCGCATAGTTCTCGACGAGCTTGACCTGCGCATCCTCGCGGCCCGTGAGCTTGAGATAGTCGACGGTCTGCTGGTCGATGTAGAACATCGCCGCAGTGGCGCCGAACTCCGGCGTCATGTTGGAGATCGTTGCACGGTCGCCGAGAGTCAGTGCGGAGGCGCCTTCGCCGTAGAACTCAATATAGGCGCCGACCACTTTTTCCTTGCGCAGGAATTCAGTGATTGCCAACACGATGTCGGTCGCGGTGATGCCGGGCTGCGGCTTGCCGGTCAATTCGACGCCGATGATGTCAGGCAGGCGCATCCACGAGGCTCGGCCCAGCATCACGCTCTCTGCTTCGAGACCGCCAACGCCGATGGCAATGACGCCAAGAGCATCGACATGCGGAGTGTGACTGTCGGTGCCCACCAGCGTGTCCGGGAATGCAACGCCGTCGCGTGCGTGAATCACCGGTGACATTCGCTCCAGGTTGATCTGGTGCATGATGCCGTTGCCCGGTGGAATCACATCGACGTTCTTGAATGCCTGCTTGGTCCAGTTGATGAAATGAAAACGATCGTCGTTGCGGCGATCTTCGATCGCGCGGTTCTTCGCAAACGCATTCTTGTCGAAGCCGCCGAACTCGACGGCCAGCGAATGGTCGACGATGAGCTGCGTCGGCACGACTGGGTTGATCTGGGACGGATCGCCACCTTTGTCGGCGATGGCGTCGCGCAGCCCAGCCAGATCGACCAACGCAGTCTGACCGAGAATGTCATGACAGACCACGCGCGCCGGAAACCACGGAAAATCCAGGTCGCGTTTGCGTTCGATCAACTGCTTCAGGGAGGCAGTCAGCGTACCTGGATCGCAGCGGCGGACGAGATTCTCCGCCAGCACGCGTGACGTGTACGGCAGCATGTCGTACGCGCCAGGCTGAATTGCGTCAACCGCAGCGCGTGCATCGAAGTAGTCAAGCTGCGTTCCCGGGAGAGGCTTGCGATGGGCTGTATTCATAATCACTTGCGGTCTTTGATCGGCACGAACTTGAGATCTTCCGGACCGACGTAGTTGGCGCTCGGACGAATGATCTTGCCGTCGATGCGCTGCTCGATGATGTGGGCGCTCCAGCCGGACGTGCGTGCGATGACGAACAGCGGCGTGAACATCGAGGTGGGCACTCCCATCATGTGATAGCTGACTGCGCTGAACCAGTCGAGGTTCGGGAACATTTTCTTGATGTTCCACATCACCGTTTCCAGGCGCTCGGCGATGTCGAACATCTTGGTGTTGCCGGCTTCCTTCGACAGGTCCTGCGCGACCTGCTTGATCACTTTATTGCGTGGGTCGCTGATCGTGTAGACGGGATGACCGAAGCCGATGACGACTTCCTTGCGTTCGACGCGAGCCTTGATGTCGGCTTCCGCTTCATCAGGCGTGTCGTAACGCTTCTGGATTTCGAACGCGACTTCGTTGGCGCCGCCGTGCTTCGGACCGCGCAGTGCACCGATGCCGCCGCAGATTGCCGAGAACATATCGGCGCCGGTGCCGGCGACAACTCGTGCGGTGAAGGTCGATGCGTTGAATTCGTGCTCGGCGTAAAGGGTCAGCGACGTGTGCATGGCCTTCACCCACGAGGCTTTCGGCTTCTGCTGGTGCAGCAGGTGCAGGAAATGGCCGCCGATCGAATCTTCATCCGACTCGTCGACTTCGATGACTTTGCCGTTGAACGCGAAGTGATACCAATACAGCAGCATCGAGCCGAGCGATGCCATCAAGCGGTCGGCGATATCGCGCGCGCCGGCGTGATTGTGATCGTCCTTCTCCGGCAACACGCAACCGAGTACCGAGACACCGGTGCGCATCACGTCCATCGGATGGGCGGACGGCGGCAACTGTTCGAGCGCGGCCTTCACAGCCGCCGGCAAGCCTCGCAGCGTCTTGAGCTTGGTCTTATAAGCTTTGAGCTCGGAGACGGTGGGCAATTTGCCATGCACCAGCAGGTGGGCGATTTCTTCGAACTCACACTGGGAAGCGACGTCGAGGATGTCGTAGCCGCGATAGTGCAGGTCGTTGCCGCTGCGGCCGACTGTGCACAACGCGGTGTTGCCTGCGACGGTGCCGGAGAGTGCAACGGACTTCTTTGGTTTGAACCCGGTGGAAGCGGGAGCGTCGGTCATGAAGGTCTCCTGTTATTTGCGGGACGCGAACAGCGCGTCGAGATGTTTTTCATAAGTGTGATAGTCGATGCGCTCGTACAGCTCTTCACGCGTCTGCATGGTGTCGACGACGTTGCGCTGATGGCCGTCGCGGCGGATCGCCTGGTAGACGTTTTCGGCTGCCTTGTTCATCGCACGGAACGCACTCAACGGATACAGGGCCATTGCCACACCCGAATTTTTGAGCTCGGACAGCGTGAACAGCGGAGTCTTACCGAACTCGGTCATGTTCGCCAGCACCGGTACCTTCACCGCCTGCGTGAAGCGCTTGTACGTCTCGAGATCGTTCGCCGCCTCTGCGAAGATCGCGTCGGCGCCGGCTTCGACACAGGCCATCGAGCGTTCGATCGCCGCATCGACGCCGAACGAGGCAATCGCATCGGTGCGTGCGATGAGATAGAAGTTCGGATCCGTTTTCGCATCGGCCGCGGCTTTGACGCGATCCGCCATTTCTTCGGTGGACACGAGTTCCTTGCCGGGCCGATGACCACAACGCTTCGCTCCCACCTGGTCTTCGATGTGGCAGGCAGCGGCGCCGAATTTGATCAGACTTTTCACTGTACGCGCAATGTTGAACGCGCTCGGGCCGAAGCCGGTGTCGATATCGACCAGCAGCGGCACATCGCACACGTCAGTGATGCGGCGAATGTCGGTCAGCACGTCGTCGAGGTTGTTGATGCCGAGGTCGGGCATGCCCAGCGACCCCGCCGCAACTCCGCCGCCCGACAGATAGATTGCGCGGTACCCCGCGCGCTTCGCCAACAGCGCGTGGTTCGCGTTGATCGTACCGACGATCTGCAGAGGCGACTCGGCCGCCAGGGCCGAGCGAAATATTGTTCCAGCCGTCGCCATCGCCGCTCCTTAAGAATGAGTGTAGTAGTCAGTGTGGTAGCGCGGAGAGCAAGACTCATGCCACGCGGCTTGAGCGCCTGCGGAGGGATAAGCCGTTGATCCTGATGAGGTGCACCGGGTGATCATAGCAGAGCTGGGGTGGCGGGTTCAGGAGCGAAACAGTATAGTTTCATTATGAAACAAAGTGAAACGTTGTGGGCGGGGAAGCTTAACCCGGAAGCTGGACAGCCACGTTTAGGGAAGCCAGAAGGCTTGGACACCCACCTTTTGGCGGCGCTTGTGGCGAGCCGGGGCAGGGACACCCATCTTTCAGAGCGATATCGCCCAACGGCTTGGCCGACGCCTCGGACACCCATCACTGCCGGAGGACCTTGGACATCCATGGAGGACGAGCTTGGACATCCATCGCTTGCTTGGCCGTCATTGGCCTCTCTATTGATGGATGTCCAATTGCCCTGCTGCGGACCTCGGGAGTAATCGATGGGTGTCCAAGCTATCCGGCACGCTGAGCCGCCGCGGATCGTTGCAGTAGGTCTGCACCGCATTAAGGATCTGCTCCACGGCCTAGCGCCCAGCTATGCGCGCACCGCTCGCGTCGAAGTGCTCGATGCGGGGTTTGAGACTGCTGTGGCCGACATCCGGGAATTGAATCGGGTGCAACCTATCGACGTGCTCGTCGCAGCAGGCTCCAATGGAGCGTATCTACGCCAACATCTCGATCTGCCCGTCGTCCTAGTGCGCGTCGGTGGTTTCGATGTCATGAGCGCGCTGGGTCGAGCGCGCAGCATTTCATCGCGCATCGCGCTGGTTACGCACGGAGCTATTCCACCTGAAGTCGAGCAATTCAACGAACTGTTCGGACTCGGTATCGAGCAGCACAACTACCGAACTACCGATGACGCAAGAAACTGCGTACTCAGCTTGCGCGCGAAGGGAATTGAAGTCGTCGTCGCGCCGGGCCTGGTCACCGATCTCGCCGAGGCGGCCGGTATGTCCGGTGTATTCCTTTACTCTGAAGATGCTGTGCGTGAGGCCCTCGACGATGCAGTCGAACTCGTAAGACTGTCGCGCATGGAGGCCGCAAAACGCGAGCGCGTGAATACGATTCTGGGTCATCTTCGCGATGGTGTCGTTGCGGTCGATATGCAGGAGCGCATCGAGATACTGAATCCGGCGATGGAGCGGCTGCTGGAAAAACCAGCAAGCGATCTCATCGGTCGTCAGCTCAGCGACGTGGCGCCCGAACTATCGCTGCTGCGAACGTTGCGTGAACCGCGGACAGAGATCGATGAGCTGCAAAAACTCGGCACGCGGGCCGTTCTTGCCAGTCGACTGCCGATCATCGAGCAAGGCACGCAAACCGGTGCCGTCCTCACCTGTCAGGATCCCGAGTCCATTCAACGTGTCGATCGCGACCTGCGTGCACGTCGACACAAACCATCGACTGGTGTGCGGTACCGCTTATCCGACTTGGTTGGTACAAGTGCGCGTATCGTGCACACACGATTGCTCGCTGCACAATACGCCCACAGCGATGCGACAGTTTTGATTTTCGGCGAGAGCGGGACAGGCAAGGAACTGCTCGCTCAGGGCATCCACGCTGCCAGCAAACGATCGAACCAGCCGTTTATCGCTGTCAACTGCGCTGCGTTTCCAGAGTCGCTGCTCGAAAGCGAGTTGTTCGGCTACGAAGACGGCGCGTTCACCGGCGCCCGTCGCGGCGGCAAACTCGGTTTGTTTGAAGCCGCGCATACCGGAACCATCTTTCTCGACGAAATTGGTGAAATGCCCGTGTCCTTGCAAACTCGCTTGCTGCGCGTACTGCAGGAGCGGGAAATTCTGCGGATCGGCGCTATCGAGCCAACGCGCGTCGACGTGCGTGTGATCGCGGCCACGCATCGCGATCTGACTGAACGAGTCGCGACTGGCGAATTCCGCCGTGATCTGTACTACCGGTTGAATATCCTGCGTCTCGAGTTGCCTGGATTGCGCCAACGGCGTCAGGACCTCCAGGAACTCGCAGCTCATCTGACGCAAAAGATTGCGGCTCGCACGGGGACCGATATCACTAAGGATCAGCGCGTTTCAAAGCTGCTGGATGCCGCGTCGGACTACGAGTGGCCGGGTAACGTACGCGAACTGGAGAACCTGCTCGAACGCATTGCCATGCTCGAAAATCCATCCGATTCATCCTTTGCTGACGTACAGCTGCGCGAACTCATTCCCGAGGTTTTTTCTGGCGGCTTGCCTGCACAGTCCGCCTCGTCCATTGTTTCCCGCCGCGAAGAATCGGAAGCCCAGCTGATTCGCAGAGTGCTGAACGAATGCGATGGTTCCTACGCGAGCGCGAGCAAACGCCTTGGCATTAGCCGCACGACGCTATGGCGTAAACTGAAAAAGCAGCGGCCTGCATAGGCCAGACCGACGCTCATGAGACGACCATCTCAAGCCGAGCCGAAGTCGACCGTCATTCAAGTGAAGGTCAAGCCGAACTCGCGGACCAGCGCGCTCACTCAGGTAGAAGATGGAACTTGGGTCGCACAGATCCAGTCACCGCCCGTCGACGGCAAAGCCAATGACGAGTTGATCTTGCTGGTTGCCCGTCACTTTCGGTGTCTCAGGTCCGCTGTCACGATCAAAAGTGGTGCTTCGGCAAGAATGAAATTGGTCCGGATTGACGGCATCTGATTCCGGACATCCACCATACTCTCACAACACTCTTGGACACCCATCAACTGAAGATGAAGATGGGTGTCCATCGAATTGATTCGAGGGGTTCGATGGATGTCCACTGAGTTTGCCAGTCAATCGTCGAGAAATGCACGATCCGTCGCACTAGCAATTTGGCTACGCTCTCAGCCATGCCATACGCCCGAAAATCCTTGGTCTCGCTGCAAGACACTCCCTACTATCACCTCGTAGGGCGATGTGTACGGCGCTCTTGGCTGTGCGGAACCGATCAGTATTCAGGCAAAGACTATTCACACCGTAAGCAGTGGGTGCTCGATCGCCTGTCGCGGCTGTCGAAAGCGTTCACCATCGACATCTGCGCTTACGCGATCATGTCGAATCATTACCACCTGGTGGTGCACATCGATCAACGGCGAGCGACTTCGCTGACACCGGACGAGGTGATTGAACGTTGGAGCGTGGTGTTCAAGATCCCGGAAGAAGTTGAACGCTGGCGGTGTGGCGAAGCAACCAGTGCCGAAGCTGAACGGGCCGAACGGCTTCTGGGGATCTGGCGGGCCCGGCTCTCGGATGTGAGCTGGTATATGCGATGCTTGAACGAACACCTCGCGAGGCGGGCGAACGCCGAAGACGAATGTGCCGGCCACTTCTGGGAGCAGCGCTTCAAGTCCCAAGCCCTGCTCGATGAGACCGGTCTATTGACCGCCATGGCGTACGTTGACCTCAATCCGGTCCGGGCGGGCATCGCGGCGACACCGGAGGAATCGAATTTCACCTCGATCCAGTCGCGGATCGCGGCCGCGAGTAGCCGAGGCTCGGCGAGCTCGCAGGAAGCAGCCCCACTCAAGCTCATTGCATTCAAGGCAGCAGACAGCTGGCCGCAACTGCCCTTCTCGCTCAAGAGCTATCTTTCGCTGGTGGATTGGACAGGACGGCGGATTAGCAAAAACAAGGCTGGCTATATAGATGCCGACCAGCCGCCGATACTCGGGCGCCTCAAGATCGATCCAGCAGCATGGGATGCTACGATGCGTCGCAGTGGCAATCGGTTTGGTCGAGCGATGGGACCGCTCGACCATTTACGGCTACATGCGAGAACGCTGGGTCAAGCGTGGATCCGCGGGTTAAATCACGCTGCAGCTTTGTATCGATCGTCCTGATATTCCGTCGTCCGACTGCCTCGAGCCCTATCGAATAACTCCAAACAGCCTGGGTTACAAGGCCAATCGGCAGGCCTGCTACGACCCGATCACCTGCCTCCTATCGAACGTCTACCCGCGCATATTCGCCTGCAGAATCCGACGACGTGGACAACCGATCCAGGTATCCGATCGGATCGATGGACACCCATCGATTGAGTTCAAGTCTATGTGGGTGTCCTTGGGGCTTTTAAGTAAGTGGACGTCCACGTACTAACGTACTAATGGACATCCACAGATTGAGTTGGAGATTAAGTGACTGTCCAACGTACTATGGACTCAATGCTCATGCCGATGATGCGCATCAGGATAGTGGGCATGGCTATGCGCGATCGGCCCATGGCGATGCCGATGCGTATGCCTGCCGTGGCCGCTCTGCCCGTCAGCACCTTCGTGCTCGTGCCGATGATGCTCGTCGTGCTCATGCTCGTGTTCGTGCTCCAGCGCCTCATGAATGTGGCGATGACTATGCTTCTCGGTCAGATGCAGCCATACGCCGACGGCCATCGACACTCCCGCGGCAACCAGCCTCGCCGTGAGTGCGTCGTGCAGCATGACGACCGACAGCGAAGCACCGAAGAACGGCGCGACGGAAAAGTAAGCTCCGGTGCGCGCCGTACCCAGGTGACGCAAGCTCACGATGAATAGAGACAGGCTCAGGCCGTAAGCAAGACAGCCAAGCAGCAATGCGCTACCTATCGATGCAAGGACAAGCACCTCCCTGTGGGGCAGGAAGGCTACCGCCAGAAACAGGTTCGTCGTACCGGCTACCAGACCCTTCACGCCCGCGATCCAGGTCGGATCCGCCAGCGACACCTTGCGTGTCAGGTTGTTGTCCACGCCCCAAGCCAGGCATGCCCCCAATACGCTCAACGCCGGCATCATCTCCATAGACGCGGCAGCCTCAGTCGGCCAGGTGAGAATCGTCGCCCCCAAAAGAATGGCTGTCATGCCTCCGGCGATGCGGAGATCGAAGTTCTCCCTGAACACAAACCAAGCCAACAGCGCGGTGAACGCGCCTTCGGTGTTCAGCAGCAACGACGCGCTCGATGCCAGCAGGTGGGTCAATCCGTACATCAGCAGCACCGGACCGACGATTCCGCCCGCGGCCACCGCACCTGCTAGCCATCGCCATTCATTCTGTGCGAGTTGCCTGCTTCGATCGCCGCCGCGGACCAGGCGATAGGCCGCCAGGCCGAGTCCCGAACCGAGATAGAGCAGCGACGCCAGCAACCAGGGATCGATATCGTCCAACAGCAGCTTGGCCAGGGGCGTGGCCGCACCGAACAGCAACGCGGAACCAAGGGCTGCAAAGACTCCGGGAGACTTCATGACGTGCCGATTGCGAGCAGGCGCTCACTATGCCACGTGGGTTCCGTTCAGCAAGCTTCTCTTTCGATACGGCCTCCATGCTTACCGAATGCCGCGGTCAACAGCCGCGTGACGACGCTCAAAGCAAGGATGAACAGGGTGACCAGCAGCGCCCGGCCCAGGCCAGCGACTCCATGGATCAGCGCGATAGTGACACCGAGCAGCAGCGCGAGTACCAGCACCGCGCAGGCGAATGTCAGTGACCGGAATGCCCGCTCCAGGCTGGCCTCTCGCCGCAGATGTTGATACAGGGATTGAGTCAGTTCAGCCACGCAGCGACCTGGGGCCAGGTAGCTTTATCTACACGGCCCAGTGACTGTCCACTATTTCCCGACCCTATTCGGTGCCTGTCCACTATTCAGTCCATGCCTGTCCCCTATTCCTCCGGCCCATTTCCTTTTCATGCCTGTCCACTATGTCCCTTTCATGCCTGTCCACTATTCCTCCGGCGCAGTGGCTGTCCGCCTTTCATGCCTGTCCACTATTCCTGCTTCGCCGGCCAGATCGGCTTCCCCTGCGACAGGATCGATTTCTTCCACGTACCCTGCAAGAGCGTGACCACGCTGTCAGGCAGCGGCACGTAGTCCAGCTGCTCCGCCATCGCGTCGCCCTTGGGCATAGGCCCAGTCGAAGAACTTCAGCGCCGTCGCCGCACTCTCGGCATCGGCTGCATCGGTGTGCATCAGGATGAAGCTCGCGCCGGTGATCGGCCAGCTCTGGGCGCCGGGCTGATCGGTGAGAATCAGGTAGTAGCCTTCCGCCTTGGACCAATCCGCGTTCGACGCAGCGGCCTTGAACGGCTTGATCTCCGGCGTCACGGCCTTGCCGTCGTGATTCTTCATCAGCACGTGGCTCATCTTGTTCTGCTGGGCGTACGCGTATTCGACATAGCCGATGGCTCCATCGGTCAGCGCCGCCATGTTGGCCACGCCTTCGTTGCCCTTCGCTCCGATGCCCACCGGCCATTCCACCGAGGTATTCGCGCCGATCTTCGACTTGAACGTGGCGCTTACGCGCGAAAGACAGTCGGTGAACAGGAAGTTCGTGCCCGAGCCGTCGGAGCGGTACACCGGGGCGATCGCCTGGTCCGGCAGCGCCGCCTTCGGATTGAGCTGCTTGATCCTGGGATCGTTCCACTTCTTGATCTCGCCGAGATAGATGCTCGCAAGCGTCGCGCCATCGAGCGTCAGCGCACCGGGCTGCACGCCTTTGATGTTCACTACGGGCACCACGCCGCCAATGATCATCGGGAACTGCACCAATCCCGATTGCTTGAGTTCGGCAGGTTCGAGCGGCTTGTCGGATGCGCCGAAGGCGACCGTGCCCTGCTTGATCTGCTTGAGGATTTACCCAGGAGGCGTTACAGACAGACGACCGCAACGGCCGCGGTCGTGCAGTTTCGATTAAATCATTTTCACTGGGATTTTCATCGATTGGCGCCGCATCAGTGGCGCTGCGTCAATCCGACTGCGACCAGGTTCGCGATCTCGCCGGCGATATGAGCTCGCTGCGCCGGCTCGGACGGCACGTCGTCCTTCACCAGCCAGCTCAGCAATCCAGGCAACACGAGAACGCGTGCCTGCACGTCTGCCGATTGCATGCTGCCCTCCTCCATGCCGACCTCGAGCGTGCGCCAGTACTCGACGGCGAGTTGCCTGGAGTTGTTCAGGAACCGATCGCGGCCCTCCGCGGACAGGACGCCGAAGCCGACGATGGGTGACAGCGGCGACAATTCCGAGTCCGAATACGCCAGTGCGAACGCGTAAGTCGACGCCGCCAACGCCTGCAATCGCGACCCGGCATACGCAGTCATCCTGTCGCGAATGTAAAAGAACATGCGGAAGGAGCGATCGTAGCAAGCGGAAACCAGTTCCTGCTTGCTGCCCAGGTGATGATGCAACGTGCGCTTGGTGGTGCCGAGTTGCGCGGCGATCGCATCCAGCGAGGTCGAATCGATACCCTGCTGATTGAACAACCGGGAAGCAACGCGTACCAGCGCCTCACGCTTCGCTTCGATCGCGCCATTGCGATCGAATGCATTCACCGCTCGCGGAGCCAGCGGCGCGAGATCTATCGGCGTGAGCTGCGGAAGCTGCGGATCGGTCGCCAGGCCGTCGAAAATCGTTGCTGTCGCCGCAGCGAGCAGCCGGGTTGGACCGACGTCTTCGGTCGCAAGCGCCCAGGGTGCAGCGAGAGGCGCCCAGATCAGCAGGCTCAGGATCACCCGGGCATTGACCTCGAAGTCGCAATCCCGAAACGCGCCTTCGCGCCGACCCGTCTCGATCAATACTGCCAGTCGTCGCACCAGCGCATGGTACCGGGCATGAATCTCGGCCCGCTGCGTCTCGCTCGTCATCGAAATCTCGGCCCGCGCCACGATCTCGGGCTCGTTCGGGTCGAGCATGCGAGCGATGAAATTGCGCAGCGTGCCGGCTGCATCGGTGGCGGATCCGCAAGCCTCGTCGAAATGTCGACCGATGATATCGGCCGCTCGCCGATAGCACTGGAACACCAGGTCGTCGCGGTCGTCGACGTAGTAGTACATCGCGCTGCGCGACACGCCCAGCTTGGCGGCGATCTCCCCCAGCGAAGTTAGCAGGACTCCTCGCCGGTTGAGCTGCCGCGCGGCCTCATCCAGCACCAGTTCATGGCGGCTGGGTATCGCAGCCGGATCGGGCTCCGCTGCCGCCCTCGTCGTCGCATCCATCGTCGAGCCCATTGTTGCTTGGACCGGATCCACCGCCGAAAGCATACACGCGCGGTTCTGCTTCCCCAAGTTGTCCGAGGTATGCGAGATTTACTCACTGGGTTGTTCGAAGCCACGCGCAACGCATCCGCTCCAGAGGCCGGCGAATAGCCGCGGCGGACACAGTGGCTACTCGCTCTCCACGAGTGCCTTGAGCTTTAGAAGTGCCTGATCCCATTGCTGGGCAATCGCGTCGAGCGCACGCCGGGCTTCTTCGATTCGCGCCGCTTCGAATTCCCACAGGCGCTCTCGACCCGTTTTTACATGCTTCACCAGGCCGGCATCGGCGAGCACGTGCAGATGCTTGGTCACAGCCTGGCGCGTGATGTCCGTGCCGGAAGTCAGTTGCGAGATCGACATGGCGCCGCCGGCACAGAGCACGGCGACGAGACGCAGGCGCGTCTCATCGCCGAGGGCGGCGAAAACCGGCGCAGAATTACGCAGCGCCGGATTTCTCATGGCACCGGCGCGTGCCGGTGTATTACGGCTTGGCGACATGCTTTTCAATGTTGACCATCTGCTCAGTCCAGCCACCGCTGTTCATGCGGAACGCTTCCTGCCGACGCGACGGGGGAACATCGTCGAAGCCGGACTCCACCACAGTCAACAGCGTACCCTCCGGCACTTCCTTCAGTTCGAAGACCACCAGGGTGCGCGGTTCCTGCGAATAGTCGATGGACGTATCGACGGCATACGGATGCCAGCGCCAGGACATCAGCCGTTCCGGCTCCATGCGTTCGATCCAGGCATCGAACAGGATGTGTTCATAGCCCGGGTACGTAATGTTGCCCTGGACGTGCTTGCCCGCGGCGAACACGGTATTGCGGAATGCAACGCCGAACCAGCTGCCGAACTCTTCGGCAGTCGATATGGCCCGCCACACGCGTGAGCGCGAGGCCTTGAGAACAATCTGGCGTTCGATGCGATCGGTGTCTGTGTTCATATGCAACCTCCGGGCTGCATATTATTCCGGCCTCGGCATAAAGGCAACCGATTCGTTGCATGTCAAAACACGCGTATCAGCGCCTGGCCACGAAGAACTCGCGTAGAGCCGCAGCGCAGTCGTCCGCCATCACGCCGCTCGTGCATTGCAGGCGATGGTTGAGATTGGGATTCTGGATGATGTTGAAAGCGGAGCCCGCGGCGCCGGCACGAGGATCGGTAGCGCCGTAGACCAATCGGCGGATACGTGCGTGGACCATGGCGCCGGCGCACATCGCACAAGGTTCGAGAGTGACGTACAGAGTCGTATCGAGAAGCCTGTAAGAACCGAGCACCTGCGCTGCGTGCCTCATCGCGATGATTTCAGCATGCGCCGTGGGATCGCTGGTGCCGATCGGACGATTCCAACCTTCACCGACGATCCGGTTGTCCTTTACAATGACCGCGCCGACCGGGACTTCGCCCGCTGCCTCGGCCAGCCGTGCCAGCTCGAGCGCACGTGACATGAAGGGAGGGTCGAGTTCAAGCGGCAGGTCCGTATTGATTGTGGGAAGCATCGATTGGATGGTGCGGCGAATAACTATTACATAAGAGATTCGATCAGGTGCTATGTCCCGATAGTGTGCCCGAAAACGGGCCCAGGAACGTGCCACTGCAGCTAGGCCTGCAGCTCGCCGTGTATTTCTCCGGCGCGGCCTCGCAGTGGCCTGACAGGAGAACTCGCTCATGACGCCGGCAGGAACGATTATCGCCGGGGTCTACGACATTCCTCTCGTGGTCCTCTCGGTGCTGATCGCGATCCTCTCGGCCGGTGCCGCCATCGACCTCGCCGGCCGCGTGACTTCCGCTCGAGGACGCGCCCGCCTGATCTGGCTGACCGGCGGCGCCATCGCGATGGGGACCGGTATCTGGTCCATGCATTACATCGGCATGCTGGCATTCCGGCTGCCGATCCCGGTGTTATACGACTGGCCGACCGTGCTGCTGTCGTTGCTCGCGGCCGTCCTGGCATCGTGGGTGTCGCTGTTCGTGGTGAGTCGCCACACCATGAGCTGGCCGCAAGTGCTCCTGGGCAGCGTGCTCATGGGAAGCGGCATCGCGGCCATGCACTACATCGGCATGGCGGCGATGCGACT